>JACCDX010475811.1_pt1 | contig 11788 bp, 13 predicted proteins | sample 7449681 | NCBI WGS metagenome assembly JACCDX01 (sample SAMN15323450, study PRJNA562643) | freshwater metagenome | isolation source: river surface water | place: USA:Blue River Watershed | collected 2017-08-18 | reverse complement strand
TCTGTCGGTCGCTGTAAAAGTCCACGTCATCCTGACTGACCAACTCAATCGCCGCTGGGGACTTAACCCGCGTGACACTCTCGATCTTCTCGTGAAAAGTACCGTCGGCCCGCACATGAATCGTGATGACCTGGCGCTCAATGGCATAGAGACTCTTGTGTGGCTCTTGGGTCTGAGCGTACGCATGCATGGAAACAAAAAATAGCGCACAAACCATTTGCAGAGTCAAAGCTTTAAACATGCCGTTCACACCATTTATTCAATTGCATTACCTGTGACATCCACGATACACGTTTGCACCGATCTTTTGCCACTTTAAAAAAGATATTTAAAAAGAAAACAAAGTCGCATCTGATGAGACACCCGGCTGCTTAACCTAATACTTCGCACCCCAATTCCCTCCACACATCACAACAACAAGACAGGCAAAAAAATGAGCATCTCCAGACTGTTATCCCTCTTGGCCATACTCGGGACTTCGCTCCTGCTAGGCGGCTGCGCCTCGATTACTGGCGGCACACAACAAAGCGTATCCGTTGAAACCAGACAAGACACCGCTCAAGTATCCGGCGCAGCCTGTGAGTTGGTGAATGCCAAAGGTAAATGGTTTCTCCCCCCCCCTGGCTCGGTTCAAATCCAACGCTCCAACGATGACCTCCAAGTCACCTGTAACAAGGCTGGCCTCGAACCCGGACGAGCCTCCGTCACCTCGATCGTGAAACCGGGCATGGTAGGTAACTTTTTCTTTGGCGGAATCATCGGCGTCGCGATCGACCACGCATCGGGCGCCGCCTATGACTACCCCAACATGATTCAAGTCATGATGGGACAAATGACCAAAGTCGGCTACACCGAAGGACATGCGACCACGCACACCACGGCCACGCCTTCCGGCTCACCACCAGGAGTCACAAAAACCAGCGTTACGCCTGCAGGCACCACCACCACCGAAACATTGACACTGACGCCAACAGGCGCTGTCGCCAGCAATACGGCCACCTCATCATCCACCTCATCAGCCACCTCACCGGCCAGCACGCCAAAGGCGACAGCTCCCCCAGCGAGTACCGCTGCAGCAGCCAATCCACCCGTCGCACCCGTTTCCCTCGATGCCGCCAAAAACCAATGCGTGGAGCTTGGCATCAGACCTCAGACCGAAGCCTTTGGACAATGCGTCATGAGAATTGCGAAGTAGTCAGCGCTTTGGCACCCTACCGCCCATAAACATTAAAGCCACCTGCCCCATTGGGCAGAACCTGCGTCTGCGCATGGGCCACGTCAATGGCGTGAAAGAGCCCCAACGCACACATCACGATAGCCAGAGTCTTTTCATGTTGGATCTCCTATTTTGGAGATGATGCGCGACTTACTGTCTCACTGGGTGACACAGACTGCAGCACACCCATTTCAAAATCACATAAAAGACTACCGCGATGCGAGATTTATCTATTTAAACGTAGCACGGGCCTTCAATCAAAGGATGTGACTTGATGAAGTCCATATCCAGCGTTAAGCCATTACCTACACCTTCTGGAGGAGAAACACATCCGTTTGAGTCCAATTTATAAGCAACTTGACCCGCAAGATGATCCCTAAAAGGATTTAATCCAGTGACATCGCCTTCGAAATAACCGGGATTATCCACGCCGCATAACAAATGCAAACTACAAGCCATATTGATTGCTGTTGCTGATGTATGTGGGTTGACAGTCAATTTTTTTGCACCTGCCATTGCTGCTATACGCATTGTTTCCGTTATGCCACCTGTTTTAGATAAATCAGGCTGAAGATAACGCACGCAATTGTCTTCAATCAGCGTATCGAATTCATAACGAGTGTAGTGATTCTCTCCTGCAGCCAAGGGAACATTGCTCATCTTTGCCAATGTTGCGTAAGCATGACGATCCTGAGGTGGAAATGGCTCCTCAAGCCAGGCAACCTGAGCTTCAGCAAATGCTGGCAGCACTCTAGCCGCAGCCTCCAGCGTGTAATTTGTATTTGCGTCTGTCAGGATCTCAATATCATCTCCAACAGCCTTACGCACAGCCTGTACTCTCGCGATATCCTTCTTGGGTGTATCGCCCATTCGTAGCTTCAGCGCTCGATAGCCATCACTGATATAACCAAGCGCCTCCTGAACCAAACTCTCTGGCTCTTGCCAACCCAGAGCAATGCCGCCCGCATAGGCTTTGATCGGTTTCGAGGTGCCACCTAACATCCGATAAAGAGGTTGATTCGCTTGTTGACAGCGGATGTCCCAAAGAGCTTGGTCAAGTCCACTTAATGCCAAAACGGCAGCAGCGCCCATGCCATGGCTTGCAATCTGCATTTTATAGACGCGCGCCCATACTCCGTTCACGTCTGTCGCATCCATTCCCAACACCAATTCAGACAGTGTTGTATCAATGAGCTTGGCAATTGCGCCCGGACAACGCCCGTGATGTGATTCGCCCCAACCGGTCAGTCCCTCGTCAGTATCGACTCGTATCAATACAGCATCACGCTTGACACTACGTCCGATACCCAATGTGACTGATTTGTTGGCGGGTACAGGGAAAGAGATTGGAACTGCTTGTATACGTGTGATTTTCATTTGGAATTAGTCCTTAAATACCTCAGGATTGACAACATTTTTGGGGCGCTCATTTTTTAATAAAGCCAACATTGTCTGAACTGCACCCTCACTCGTCACGAAAGAGCTACTTTCCGTGATGCCTGCACAATGAGGCGTCAACATCAAATTAGGACAATCAAAAACTTGCTCTGTACCCGTCAGAGGCTGCTTATCAAACACATCCAGTAAAGCGCCGCCCAAACGCCCCTCTCGAAGGGCAATCACCAACGCATCCGTATCAACGACTGGACCGCGCGACACATTAATCAAAATCGCACGTTTTTTCATCGTGGCGATTGTGCTGTGGTCGACAAGATTTCTGGTTTGATCAGTTAGAGGACAGGCCAAGACAACAGCATCGGACTGAGCAAATAACAATTCCTTATCTGCAGCAATCACACCCTTAGGCAATGTTTCAGGACGACGTGTCAGGCCAAGAACTTTCATGCCGAGGCCTTGCGCCATCGAGGCGATCAATGAACCGATTGATCCTACGCCGACAATGCCTAACGTGCTCGCTCCGAGCTCCAAATAATGATCGGCCGCGGGCCGAGCTTTAGACCAGCCATCTTTTCTCAGTGAAGCATCCATTCCTGCCAAGTTGCGTCTTAAAGCAAGCATGCCAGCAATGCAATACTCCGCGACCGCTTGAGAATTACAACCGGGTAAATTCGCGACCGCTATCTTTTTTTCTGTGGCAGCCGGAACCGGAATCATATCCAGACCCACTCCGTGTCGCACAACTGCGCGCGTCAAGGGAGCATCTTCAAAGATGTCAGGAGGCAATTGATTTCTAACAATGACACCATGGACATCTCGAATGAGTCGCTTGTAGGTCGAGGCTTGGGTGTCAGGTGCAATCACTATGTCGCATTGTGATGCTAATAAAGCCTGCATATCCGGGTGGATAGGGCTAGTTAGCAATACTCGAGCGCGCGGATTATTGTGCTTCAAAGAACGGCACTCCTTTTTTTATTGGATTGACCAACTGTCCTAATCCCTCCAAAGAGACTGTTACCTGTTGTCCAGGCAAAAGCCAAGCCTGAGGTGAGTGCGTTGAAGCCCCACCTCCAGGAGTTCCAGTGGCGATCACATCGCCTGGCTCCAGGGGAAAGCGATGGGAAATCCACGAAATGAGTTGAGGAATACGAAAAACCATATTTTCCGTGGAGCCATCTTGAAGCAAACGGCCATCAACCTCTAGTTTGATTCTGATTCGATGCGGATCCACAATCTCATCTGGAGTAGCAATCCATGGTCCCAGCGGAGCCGTAGCAGATAAATTCTTGCCACGCAGAAAATTCCCTCCATCCCGTTTGAGTAAACCTGATCCACTCACATCATTGTGAATGGTGTATCCAGCCACAAAGTCCATCGCCTCGGACTCTGAGACACATATAGCCCGGCGTCCTATGATGGCAGCAAGTTCGCCCTCGTAAGCCACATCACCCACATCAGGCGGGATCAGTATCGGCTCATTCGGACCGATGACCGTTTGCCCTGAACGAAAGAAAACGACAGGTTCAGCTGGTGGTGGCATACCTCTTTCGGCTAAAGCATCGCGAAAGTTAAATGCTGCACCCATGACTTTTCCTGGCCTTAGTAACGGAGCGAGGAGTTGTGCTAAATTCAGCTGCAAAAGCGCTTCATTAGAAAACCTATAGGATTGGATACGTGACTGCCAAACAGGCAAGCCCGCCTCGATCATCGCAAGCAGACACGCAGGGGTAGAACCCATCAGATCAACACACGCTTCGTGTCCCAAATCCAGAATCTGATCTGTATCAGGCAAGAGCACGCCAGCGCGAGGGATCATCGCATGTTTACCAGCACCACCAGATTTCAAAACAAAGGTAACAAACCGCATAAACAATATCCTTGGGGCTTTTAAAAAATTGAGATGCCTGTGTATTTAGGCAACGCGATACTTGTTCAATATTTCGCGATTAATCTCAATTCCTAATCCCGGACCTGTTGGAATTTGAACAACACCTTTGTTTTGAACGATTGGTTCGACAGACAAATAGTCACGGAAAGGATTTTCACATTGCTCAAACTCTAGCAATGGAGGAAAGGGTCGGTAGCTTGGTGGCTGGTCAGGCAACGCACCTAAAAAATGCAAGGTTGCGGCTAGGCCAATCGCAGAGCCCCAAGCGTGCGGCACACACTCAACACCATGTGCACTGGCCAATGTCGCAATCTTGCGGCATTCGCTGATCCCTCCGGCAGCGCATACATCCGGCTGAATAATATCCATGGCCTTTCGAACAACGATATCTCTGAATCCCCAGCGAGTAAATTCATTTTCACCCCCGGCTACAGCCATATCCAAAGCCCTAGTTACTTCGACATAGCCATCAAGATCCTCTGGCGAAATAGGCTCCTCGAACCACTCTACACCCAGTTTTTCAAGTTCTCTGCCCAGACGGATAGCCTGCGGAACCGTAAAACAATGATTTGCATCCACCATCAGACGAGCTTTATCTCCAAGTGCTTGGCGGACGGCAGCCACACGCTGGATATCAAGCTTCATATCCCCTAGTCCGATTTTCATCTTGATCGCAGTGAAACCCTCTTCTTGATATCCCTTAGCTTCTTCAACAGCCTCCTCGATCAATCTATTCATATCAATGAAATAGAGTCCCGTGGCATAACAATTCACCTCTGTTCGGAAAGAACCCCCGATCAGCTTATGAATAGGTTTACCCACTGACTTGCCAATGATGTCCCATAGCGCAATGTCAATGCCACTCATTGCACTCGTCACCATCCCTTTTCCGCCATAATCTTTGATACGGTTATAGAGATATTCCCAAATCACCTCGACATCAAACGCATCGCGCCCGATGATATGGGGTGCTAACTGAGTTTCAATGAATGCGCGTGCAACTTGAGAAGGCCCATAACACTCACCCCAACCAACGATGCCATCGTTGGTCTCAATTTCGACAATACAAGATCCTCGCGTCTTATAAAGCCACCCTCTGGACGAAGTGAAAGGGCGCTCGACTGGGGCCGCTACGACATGACAAGTCACTTTTTTAATAATACTCATGAGTTCTTTTTTTCCGTGATTGGTTCTAAATTCTGTGTCAATTTATTTCTTTTGATTGGCAAATACTTTTTCTCCAACCTCCACGAGAGCTGCCGTCACTCCAACAACCTCTTTGTTCAGGGCTTCTCCAGTTAGATTGTCGACCACGGCACTGCCCTCGGCCGACAGTTTCTTAAATCGTTCGCTCTGAATTGCTTCGCTGAACATCGCAATCAAACGATCTTGAACGGCCTGTGGAGTTTTTGCTGGAGCGACCAAGTAAGCCATCTGGACGAGAGGTCCATAAGGAAACACGTCATAGCCCTTGGACTTGAAAGTTGGAACATCTGGCATCGCCTGTAAAGGCTCATTGGCAAATACACCCAGTGCCCGCACAAGCTTGCCATCAATTTGCGCCTTACTCTCCGAAGGCTTGAGGACTGCTGCATTAATCTGACCACCTGCCAGATCTACAATCACGCGTGATCCGCCTGTGTAAGGCGCCACAATGATCTCGCTCCCCGCAATACGGCCGGTCATGAGAGCAAAGATATGATTCAAATTATTGCTGCCAGGTGTACCAATCGATACTTTGCCCGGGTTCTTTTTAACAAATGCGATAAATTCATCCAGGTTTTTATATGGACTGTTGTAGGGCACTAAAAGCAGCAGAGGATCGGTTGTGACTCTTGCGATTGAGGCAAACTCACTGTTTCGCAAGGGAGTCAGGTTTTGTGCAATCAATGCCAAGGTTGAACTCGTCCCCATGCCAATTGTGTAACCATCTGGCTCTGCCCTGGCGACTCGTGTCATACCGATTGATCCTGTCGCGCCTGGTACGTTTTCCACCACAACCCTGATTCCCTTCTCGCCGAGAATGCTCGACAAGGCTCGCGCAGAAATATCATTTGAGCCACCCGCATTCCATGGCACGATCAGACGAATCTCTCTGCTCGGAAAAGTATTTTGCGCAAGAACAGGTGCCGCAACGGTCAGTGCAACCAATGATCCGACTAACGAACGGGCAATGCGTGAAAAGATGTTCTGTTTCATTCCAGCTGTCTCCTGATTCATGAAATTAAATTTCTCTATTTGTTATTTGTTATAACATACAACATTTGTGCAGTCGATGCAATTGCATTTGAATAAACCGCTTAAGTTATTTTGTTTGTCTTTCCATCAATAGAGCATAGACATCTGCTCGAGCACTTTCGATGTCTGCATGAATCGCAGCGGCGGCCTGATCAGCATCACGCCTTTTCAGTGCATTCAGTGCATCCACATGGTGTGAATAGCGTTTCAATCCTGGCTTGTATTCTGGCAGTGCAAGATTCAAAGTTGGCCCGCATCTTAGCCAGGCGCCTTCAATCACATCCTGAACGATGGGCAACTGGCTGATTTTGTAAATGCCGAAATGGAATCGATTATGTGAAGCAAGATACTTTGCACCCTGAGCAGTCTCAATCGATTTTTTCATATCAAGCATCGAGCGCTCTAAACCTTCAAGCTCTTCCGTTGTCGCCAAACGCGCAGCAGCCGCAGTAGCCATGGGTTCGAGGTTTGCTCGTATTGCCATCAGCTGATCAAATTGATGCGCGTCCAACAAAGGAACAGTGGCCCCACCGCCTTGCCCTACACCACCACGATCCAGCACCTTTTCAGCAATCAAGTGATTCACAGCATCACGGACAGGCGTCAAACTGATACCAAGCTCATCAGCCACATCCCGCAAAATGATCCGAGCACCTGGGGCATAACGCCCTTCAAGCAGCGCTGCTTTGAGAGTCAAGTAGGCCTGATCCCAAAGGGTACGACGCTCGATAGGCTTTAGAGACTTGGGACGAATCATGGATTAGACCGAGAAGATTTGATCGGATTGTACTCAGATGATTTAAAGCAGCGCTAGTTCTATTCAGTTTGAGCCTCCAGCCTTATCTCCTCATGCCTGCATATATCAATTAGATTTTGCGTGGCAGGCGAAAGCGTTTTATTTTCCATCGTAATAGCACATAGCACCCGAGAAAAAGCTCCATCCGAAAATGCGATCTCAGTCACCTCTGAGGTTTTGTAAGCTTGAAATAATGAACGGGGAAGTATTCCAATTCCATGACCCGCAGCGATAAAACTAACCATTGAGCTGATACGCTCAACTTCAAAAACAGGTCTGATTTGATAACCGCGAGACTTGTAAGCCGACTCAATCAGTTGTCGGACATTGCTATCAGCCTTGAGGGATATGTGAGGATATTGAGGAAGTTGGGACCATTTCACATTTTTGTTTTTAATAAGTGGATGTTTGATTGGGCAAATTAAAACGAGCTGATCAGTAAATAATGGCTCTTGTTTGAGATCTTTAGCTGTTTCTTTTTTAGGAGCAAAAGCTACATCGACCTTCTGACTCCTAAGCATTTCAATGCATTGTTCAAATAGCTCTTCGTAAAGAGTAATTTGAATATCGGGGTAAATCTTGGTGAATTTTTTCAGGGCTCTAGGCAATAACTTTGCCATCACGGATGGGGAAGCCGCGATAGAAATTGCCCCCTGTCGTCCCTCGACGAGTTCGGCAGTTTCGCGCATCGTTTGATCAAATGATTCCAACAGTTTTTTCGCCATTGGAAGAAAACTCAACCCTAATTGAGTGAGCGCAACGCTTCGCGTATGGCGATCAAAGAGACGCCCCCCAATGGATTGTTCTAGCTGTTGTACGGCGGTACTAAGGGCTGGCTGAGAAATATGAAACGCTTCAGAGGCCTTGCTAAAACTTAATGAGTCAGCCACTGAGATAAAGACCTCGAGCTGACGAATGGTCAAATGTCGACGTGATGTATTTATTTGCATTATTTATATATAGATAAATAATAACTATAAAATTTAATAAATATAACACTATGCTTACTCAAAAAAAATCGATCGTTAAAGTGATCGTCGATACCTCAATGGAGACTAAAAATGAATCAAACAGTTGCCTCGCGTGAAACTATAAAAATTACGCCACTGGACGGAGCACTCGGTGCAAACGTAGAGGGTGTTGATTTTTCTACGCCATTAAATAATGCAGATCGCGAAGCAATTGAGAAAGCTTGGGCGGACCACTTGGTACTACGCTTTAGGGGCGTCGGCAAACTTTCAGCGGACGAATTGATTATGTTTTCTAAAAACTTTGGTAGTTTGGATGCTCGACCCATCAGTACTTCAGACAGAAATCCCTATTTTGAAGTTGATAAGCCAGAAATAACCATTATTTCTAATGTGTTGATGGACGGAAAACCGATTGGTGGACTTGGTTCATATGAGGCTGTATGGCATTCAGATATGACATATGTCGATCAGCCACCAAAAGGGAGTTGTCTCTATGCCGTTGAGATTCCACCAAGCGGTGGTGATACATATTTTGCAAATATGTACGATGCGTATGAAACGCTCAATTCTGCAATTAAGGAAAAGATCAAGAATCTGTTTTGCATTCACGATGCCAGTCGTAATAGCGCCGGAGAATTAAGGAAGGGATTCAAAGACAACGATGACCCAACACAAACTGTCGGTGCCCGTCATCCCTTAGTGCGCCTTCATCCAGTCAGCCAACGTCAATGTTTATTTTTAGGTCGTCGAAGAGGTGCTTATATCCCGGGCTTATCCTTATCGGAAAGTGAAGATTTATTAAATCAATTATGGGAGCATGCGACGCAGCCAAAATTCGCATGGGGCCAACAATGGAAACTTGGGGATATGGTCATGTGGGATAACAGGTGCACGATGCACCGTAGGGAGGCATTTGACACATCGAGCAGGAGATTGATGTTGCGCACTCAAATTTCAGGTGAAAAAGTCTTGGCATCTTGATTCATTCGATCACAATGTGATGGATAGCGAAAATGATAAATCGTTTGAATAAATTTATGATGTTGTATGGACGAGCTGTCACGACAGCTTGTTTTGTGACGATGTTAAGTATGACAGTTCAGGCTCAATCTTTTCCTACTGCACCTGTGACTTTTATAGTTCCTGGACCAGCCGGTAGTGGGACTGATCAAATTGCAAGACTTTTGGCTGATCAGTTCACGAAAATTTGGAATCAGTCTGTCGTAGTAGAAAACCGCGCAGGAGCTTCAGGTTCGCTAGGAGTACAAATGTTAATGCGTGCTAAACCTGATGGCTACACCATCATGATTGGTCATGTATCGACTCATGGTATCGTGCCTGCGCTTCGTAAACCCAAACCTTATGATCCATTTACTGACTTTGCACCGATCGGCGAGATTGGTTCCTCGTCCAATATCCTCGTTATTACACCGGATAAAAATATTAAGACTCTAGATGAATGGGTTGCGGCATCTAAAACGAAAAATAGTGTTTCATACGGCTCGCCAGGGATAGGCTTGTCTCAGCACTTTGATGGTTATTCTTTCGGTAAAAAATTTAATGTAGAAGTTCTGCATATTCCATACAAAGGCACAGGACCTGCGGTGAACGATTTGCTTGGTGGCAGAATTGACATGATGTTTGTGACTCCTCCAGCTGTGATGCCCTTGGTCAACAGTGGCAAACTTGTAGCGTTAGCGCAAACCTCTGAAACTCGCCAGATGGCATTTAGCAACGTCCCAACATTTAAAGAGCTTGGTTATGATGATTTGATCAATAAAACTTGGTGGGGTTTGTTTGCACCGCTAGGAACGCCCAAAAATATCGTTGAAAAACTCCATGAATCACTTTTGAGTGCTCTCCAAAATGATTCCGTTCGTAAGGGGTTAGAGTTGCTCGTTGTTGATCCAGCCCCACCAAAATCATCCGCAGATTTTGGTGATTTCGTTCGCAAGGATTACCAGCGCTGGGTAGATTTGGTTCAGCAGTCAGGAATCACTGTCAACTGACACTCCGATATTACGAATGTCAATGACCCAAATATTGTGTTGCGTCTGTACGCGGGTCAAAAACACATTGCCATCACGCAGCCGTTGCTGTACTACATTGGGTATGTTTAAAAATATTTACAGGTACTTATCAAATCTCAAACAATCTTATAAAATCAACACAAGACATTCAGATTTGGGCTGACGTCCATGCCAACCTGCCCTCCCGGGCAAGGTGGATCGCCGAGAGGCAATGTGACCGGAAACGGTAACCAAGCGGGATGCGTCAGCCCTCTTCTACTGAAGAGGGCTTTTTGTTTTGTACGGGGGATTTATATCCAACTTGCCAACCCGGGCGTCTTGCCAAACTGGCTAAACAGGAGATCGTGATGACTGTGCACGTGCAATTATTGTCGGCTTTTATTCGCAAAGCCGATATCGCCGCCCATTACCCAGGCGGCTGTGAAACCTTTGAGCGGCGACATACCTTGGGCGAGGGAGATGCATATTTGTATCGCCTGGTATCGATGAGCAGCTCGGAGCTAGCGAAGCTCATTGATGAGATTGAACAATGCGGTTTGGACATTGAGCAATTTGTAGCCATTGCCGATATGTGGGCGGGTCCATTTAAAGAGATTCCAAATATTTGTTTCACTCAAGTCGGTCACGACTTTCCCCCTAAATGGATCGCTGCGGCAGCACAGGAGCACAATCATGACTAAAACCGCTCCCCCAAAACCTATCCCCGTGAGTGCCTTGGAATATCGTCCACGTGATTATTTTGGACGCTACGACTTGCAAGTAGAACTACTAAGTACGGTTAAAGGTCGGGTTAAACGTTCTTTGATCAAACACTCCGTGAGCGGGTGCTAGATAAATTTCATCGCCGTGAAATTGAAGATGACACAGAGGACGATCATGCATCACTAATACCAACCCGCTAAAACCAGCCCAATCATCATGTGCGTAACGGTCGCTGAATCCGACTGATGGCATTCATCAGAATGGGAGCGAATTTTTTTTCATATTCATTCGCCCCCCATTCCCACGCTGACCCTGAAATATGGATCGCGGCAAAAGGTTTTCCATCGTCGGACAGCACTGCGGCGCCCAGTGCTATTTCCCCATGAATAAATTCATTCACGACCAGCGCATAACCTTTGCGACGGATCTGAGACAAAACAGTTTTCAGCTTGTGATGATCCGTCACTGTGTCCGGGGTATAGGCATGGAACTCCTTTCCTTTTAACCAAGCCTCCAATCCGCTCGGCGCAAGCGAGGCCAAAGATGCGC
>JACCDX011160627.1_pt1 | contig 11791 bp, 11 predicted proteins | sample 7449681 | NCBI WGS metagenome assembly JACCDX01 (sample SAMN15323450, study PRJNA562643) | freshwater metagenome | isolation source: river surface water | place: USA:Blue River Watershed | collected 2017-08-18 | reverse complement strand
TTTTTTGAGCGTTATGTGAGCTACGACTTCACAGCTGGGCTGGAAGATGAGCTTGACGATGTGTCGGGCGGCCGTGCGCAATGGCAGGCAGTGCTGGAGGCTTTCTGGCGCGACTTTAAGCCCAAGACTGCCGAAGTGATGGAGCAAAAGCCATCCGAAGTAACCGCAGCGATTGATGAATTTCTGGCGCCTTTCCTGTTCCCTGAACGCGCAGAAGGCGGCGACCCGCGTGAATGCCCGGCGTGTAAGGCAGGCAAGCTCGCGCTGCGCGGCGGGCGTTTTGGGGCGTTCATCGCCTGCTCCAACTACCCGGAGTGCAGATTTACCCGCAAATTCGGTCAACCGGGCAGCGAAGGCGATACCGGGTCGACCGGGCCAGAAGTGCTCGGCCAGCATCCCGAAACCGGGCAAGACATCCATCGCAAATCGGGGCGCTTTGGCCCCTATGTGGAAATGGGGGAAGCCAAGGAAGCCAAGCGCGCCTCGATCCCCAAAGATATCCCGTCCGAGGAGTTCGGGCTGGATTGGGCGGTGAAGCTGCTCGATCTGCCCCGCACGCTGGGGGATCACCCCGAAACGGGCAAGCCAATTACCGCGAGCATCGGGCGCTACGGCCCATATCTTGCGCATGACGGTAAATATGCCCGGCTCCAATCCACCCGCGATGTGTTTGAAACGGGGATGAACGCGGCTGTCGTGAAGCTTGCCGAAGCCGCGAGCGGTGGGGGACGCGCCCGGGGCGGTGCATCGCGTGAGCCGCTACGGGCGCTGGGCGCGCATCCGCGCACCGGCTTGGAGGTCAAGCTGATGGAAGGCCGCTACGGCCCCTATGTAACCGACGGGGCAACCAACGCGACCTTGCCCAAATCCATCGCGGCAGAGGCTTTGACCCTCGAAGAGGCAGCCCAGCTGCTCGACGATCGGGCCGCAAAAGCACCCGCTAAGGGCAAGCGAAAGCCGGCGGCCAAAAAAGCGCCCGCGAAGAAAAAAGCACCCGCCAAAAAGGGGTAAGGCTTTCGGCTGACCCCGTTTTTTGGATCGGTCTTGGCCGCGCGGCGCGGCTTGGGCTGTGGGTATAAATATTTTGTCTTACGCCCTTCGGCCACTTGCTTTTTTGAAAGGCAAGGAAAGTCCGCGCGTCGCTGCGATGCAGCTAAACCGGGTTCTTTGAGTTGAGTCATTCTTGCGACGAATGAATGGCTTTGAAGCGAAATATCCCCTTGCTTCTCTGTGCAGATAAGGCACTATGTCTTGTGGCTTGGCCGGGGGGAAACCCAACACATAGTGGTTGCCGGCGAGATATGGCGTAACAAGCTGGGTTTCGTAGATCGCTGAAATGCCGGGGATTAACCTTGGTTTTTTAGGGTTTAGAAGCTGGCGGTTGCGGCGTTGGGTAAAGTGTCAGGCCATAGATGTTGTGGAATATTTGGGACGATTTTGGTCCGAGCGAATTTGGGGGCAAGAATGGATTTTCGGGATACGCAGGCAGAGACCAGCGGGGATGATGTGGCAAATGCCGTTGTTGAAGTGACGAAGGCGAAGAAAAAATCCGGCGCGGTCAAGGATACGCGCGCCGTCGACGTTGCTTACCCGCTGGAGATTGATCGGTCGCGCGACGATCTGTTGACCGATTTCGGGAAGGAAACGCTCCGCGACCGGTATCTGCTGCCGGGCGAAAGCTATCAGGATTTGTTCTGCCGCGTGGCCTCGGCCTATGCGGATGATCAGGCGCACGCCCAGCGCATCTATGATTATATCTCGAAGCTGTGGTTCATGCCCGCCACCCCCGTCCTCTCGAACGGCGGCACGGGCCGCGGCCTCCCGATCAGCTGCTATCTGAATTCGGTCGATGATAGCCTGGAAGGCATCGTCAACACCTGGAACGAGAATGTCTGGCTCGCCTCGCGCGGCGGCGGCATCGGGACCTATTGGGGCTCGGTGCGCGGCATTGGGGAGCCGGTGGGCCTCAACGGCAAAACCTCGGGCATCATTCCGTTTGTCCGCGTCATGGATTCGCTGACGCTCGCGATTTCGCAAGGGTCGCTGCGGCGCGGGTCGGCGGCGTGCTATCTCGACATTTCGCACCCGGAAATTGAAGAGTTTCTGGAAATCCGCAAACCCTCAGGCGACTTTAACCGCAAGGCGCTCAACCTCCACCATGGCGTCCTCATCCCGGATGCGTTCATGGAAGCGGTGCGCGATGGCGCGGAATGGGAATTGAAGAGCCCGAAGGACGGCTCGGTGCGCGGCAGCGTTGACGCCCGCTCGCTCTTCCAAAAACTTGTCGAAACCCGCCTTGCAACGGGCGAGCCCTACATCATCTATTCGGACCATGTGAACAAGGCGATGCCAAAGCATCACCGGGAACTGGGCCTGAAGGTGTCGACCTCGAACCTCTGCTCGGAAATCACGCTGCCCACGGGCCGTGACCATCTGGGCAATGACCGCACGGCCGTGTGCTGCCTCTCCTCGCTCAACATGGAAACATGGGATGAGTGGAATGGCGACAAGCAGTTTGTCGAAGATGTCATGCGCTTCCTCGACAATGTCCTCACCGACTATATCGATCGCGCCCCGCCAGAAATGGCGCGTGCCAAATATTCGGCGATGCGCGAACGCTCGGTCGGCTTGGGCGTCATGGGCTTCCACAGCTTCTTGCAGGCCCGCAACATCCCGTTTGAAAGCGCGATGGCCAAATCTTGGAACCTCAAGATTTTCAAGCACATCTCGGCCAAGGTCAACGAAGCCTCGATGCTGCTCGCCACCGAACGCGGCGCCTGCCCGGACGCGGAAGAGCGCGGCGTGATGGAACGGTTCAGCTGCAAGACCGCGATTGCGCCAACCGCGTCAATCTCGATCATCTGCGGCGGCACCAGCGCTTGCATTGAGCCGATCCCGGCCAATATCTACACGCACAAGACGCTCTCGGGCAGTTTCTCGATCCGCAACCCGCACCTCGAAAAGCTGCTCATCGAAAAGTCGAAGAACTCCGACGCTGTTTGGAACTCGATCCTTGAACAAGGCGGTTCCGTCCAGCATCTCGACTTCTTGTCGCCCGACGAAAAGGACACGTTCAAGACCAGCTTCGAGATTGATCAACGCTGGCTGATCGAGCTCGCGGCCGACCGGACGCCCTATATCGACCAAGCGACCTCGCTGAACCTGTTCATCCCGGCGGATGTTGAGAAATGGGATCTGCTGATGCTCCATTTCCGCGCGTGGGAATTGGGCGTAAAGTCGCTTTACTATCTCCGGTCGAAATCCATCCAGCGCGCGGGCTTTGCCGGCGGTGTGGAGGCGGACAACACGCCTGACGCGCCTAAGTTCGAGCTGGCGACGACGACCGATTATGATGAGTGCCTCGCTTGTCAGTGACGGGGTCACTGACAACGCAAGCACGCCGGCCTGCCGAAATGAAGATTTAAGGAAGACGCACATGTCACTCTTGGAAGCCCGCAAGTCCTACAAGCCGTTTGAATATCCCTGGGCCTATGATTTCTGGAAGCGCCAGCAACAAATCCACTGGCTGCCGGAAGAAGTGCCGCTGGGTGAAGACTGCCGCGATTGGGCGCAAAAGATCAGCGAGCATGAGCGCAATTTGCTCACCCAGATTTTCCGCTTCTTCACCCAAGCGGATGTCGAGGTGCAGGATTGCTATCACGACAAATATGGCCGGGTGTTCAAGCCGACCGAAATCAAGATGATGCTTACCTCCTTCTCCAATATGGAGACGGTGCACATCGCGGCCTATTCGCACCTGCTGGACACGATCGGCATTCCCGAAACCGAATATTCGGCCTTCCTCGATTATCAGGAAATGGCAGATAAGTGCAATTACATGCACCAGTTCGGCGTCGAGAGCGATGAGGATATCGCCCGCACGCTCGCCATGTTCGGCGGCTTTACCGAAGGCGTACAGCTGTTCGCCTCGTTCGCGATGCTGATGAACTTCCCGCGCTTCAACAAGATGAAGGGCATGGGCCAGATCGTTAGCTGGTCGGTCCGCGATGAATCGCTCCACTGCGAAGGCATCACCCGCCTGTTCCACGCCTTCGTGAAGGAGCGGGATTGCCTCACCAAGGCGGTGAAGGAAGATATTATCGATTGCTGCCAGAAGGTTGTTCGTCTGGAAGATAACTTCATCGATCTCGCGTTTGAAATGGGCCCCGTGCCCGGCATGACGGCGAAGGAAATCAAGCGCTATATCCGCTACATCGCGGACTGGCGCTTGGGCCAGCTCGGCTTCCAACCGATCTATATGGTGGAAGAACATCCGCTGCCCTGGCTCGCCCCGCTGTTGAACGGTGTGGAGCACGCCAACTTCTTTGAAACCCGCGCCACCGAATATGCCAAGGCCGCCACCCGCGGTAACTGGAACGAAGTGTGGGATAATTTCGACCGCCGCAAATCGGCCAAAGCCGCCAATGACGGCGACGGCGAAGCCACCACCGAAGCGGATATGTTCGCCGCAGCAGGGGTGGCCGCCGAATAAAGTTCCCCGAGGAAATCGGGTCGCGATGGCCGCGTCTTCGGGCGCGGCCATTTTCGTTTTGGCGTCCTCGCATACGTCCAGCCTTCCTGCGGAACCCAAGCGGTGCGCCGTTCGTTCCCTCTGCCTCCCCAGCAGGAAGGACGCGATATGGATGCCCAGCCCAAAGAGCCTGAAAACGTCGAACTGGATCGTGCCGCGCTTGATGCGCCCGGCGGCCGGGAACGCACGGTGCCGCGCGCCGGCGATCCCGAGAATGAGGACGACCTCGACGACGACGACCTCGACGACGACGATGACGATGACGACGATGATGATGATGACGACGAGGGCGACTTCGAGGAAGACGATGATGATGACGATCTCGAAGACGATGATGATCCCGACGATGCCGCGGGCGATCCCGACGAGGACATGACAAGGGGGGGGCGGCCACCCGCCTGCCGCCAGACTGAGCGATCGAGGTTGCTTGCGCCCGGCTGAATGGGCTGTCGCCAAGGGTTCAGCCGGGCCGTGGCATGCTCGGCGCCTTATTTGGAGTCGAGGAGAAGACGATGCGCAAGACCCTCTTGGCCGCGAGCCTGCTCAGCCTGTCACTGCCGGCAACAGCGGCCTTTGCTGATCCGCCCTCTTGGGCACCCGCCCATGGCCGCCGCGCGCACGAAGCGCGGGGGCATCATGATCACGACCGCTATCATCGTCCAGCGCCCGCCTATCGGTCTTCCTATGCCTATCGGGCGCAGCCGCGCTATGATCATCATGGCCGCTATGTCACGCCCCAGCGCCTGCGGCCCCGGGATCGCGTCTGGCAAGGTGATGATGGCCGCTATTATTGCACGCGGCGCAACGGCACGACCGGGCTGATCGTCGGTGCTGCGGCGGGCGCGCTGCTGGGCCGCGCGCTTGACGGCGGGCGGGAGCGGACGCTCGGCACCATCTTGGGCGCAGCAGGCGGCGCGCTGCTTGGCCGGTCGATTGATCGAGGCGAACTGCGCTGCCGATAAGAAAGAGACCCCCGTCTTTTTCCTGCATGCGAAAAAACCGAACACCCCCCGCCAAGCGACGGGCGCTTTACTCTGCGCGCCAACTGCCGTCGGGATTCCCGGTATAGAAGGGGTTTTCATCTTCACCGGGAAAGGGAGGATAGCGCACCGGCTTGTTGCCGAAATAGCGTGGCAGCATTTCCTTGCGCACCTCAAAACTGTCGCGATCAACCCCGACTTCGTCGGGATAGAGAAACTTAATTTTGAAGTCTGCGCCGGACAGAAAATACTCAAACTCAGACCAGCGATGGTTATTCGATTGGCCTTGATAAAGATCCAAAATCGCTTCGAATGGAAAGTCTTGGCTACTCAGCCTGCAAAGCACATCTGTGCCTAAATCATCGAAGACGACATATCCTATACAATTTTCATCAAGTTGCGCGTGCAATAAGCTTGCCTGGGCGCCCTGCGGTTGGCCCAGCAAGAGATAAAGTCCAATGCTGTTAACTGCCGAGCTGTACTCCTCATCGGTCACGGTGCTTCTCCAAATATGCGTTGGCAAAATATATCGACTGCAATTTGCCTTGGATGAAATATTCGACTTTTAAGCCGTCGGGCCGAAGGGAGTTCCGGGAATAATGTGGCACGATGTGAACGCGCACCTTCTTTCCCTCCTTCATGGCCTTGGCCCAACTGTCCTCCAGCGCGCGATAGCGGCCCCGATTAAAGCCGCGCGCTTGGGCAAAATGGTTGAAAGCATCGGTGGGCCCGTCAAAGCGCGCCGCAATATAATGACCGCCATCATCTTTGGGCTGCCGGTCCGGTCCACCCGCCTGCGCCTGGGCGGTTCGAGAACGGACGATCGTTTTGGGGAAATGCAATGTCCCCGAAACATCGCGCGTCCGCTGGCTGGAATCAATCTGGAAGACATAGCCATTCTTGGTGATCGTAATATTTTGCGGTTCTGAAGGCTGGGGGATGTCCAGCTTCGTTATCTGTTCGCGCGGATTCCTCGTTGCGGGCGGCGGGGAAGGCTGAGGATCCCATCGGCCAGACGCACCGCCGCCGCCAAATCTAGCCGCCGGTGCACGGTTCGGCTGGGCTCTGCTGGCGTGGCGTGGCAACGCACCTGCGGATGAGGGGCCGAAAAAACGGCCCGTATTGCGGAAGGTAAACTCCCCCGAATGGATGTCATGCCAAGGATTGAACTTGACCTCGACAGGGCCGAGCCCGCTGGCTGTTCGATTTCGGCCCGTCCGCGCCCATAGCTCAAAATCGGAGACTTTTGAAATATCGAATCTAGACAATTAACCTCCCTATAGAGTGAGAGGTTGATTCAGGTATAAAGAGAAATCCAACAATTCAATATAAATAGGAGTATGTGATGAACAGAATCCATCAGTGAAAAATTGTACAGGGTCCCTTTGCTTTTATCAATTGAGGCAATAATTCAGGCCGCACCTGACCTTCCGTCCATTCTTGCCAAGCGGTTACGGGCGTGGGATCACGGGCGGGAGTGAAGGGAGCACGCGTGTTTGAAAGCCTGACTTTGTCTGCTCTGCCGCCTGAGGATGAGGCGCTGCGCGCGCCGGTGCGGGCGTTGATTGAGGGTGCGATTGCGGAGCTGCCGGCGGACCGCCGCGCACGATCCTGGCAGGGCTTTGATGCGGACTTCAGCCGAACGCTTGGCAAGGCCGGCTATCTTGGCCTCACTCTCCCCAAAGACTATGGCGGGGGAGATCGCGGGCCTTTTGCGCGGTTTGTCGTCGTAGAAGAATTGCTGGCAGCCGGCGCGCCGGTCGCGGCCCATTGGATCGCCGATCGCCAAAGCGCGCCTCTTATCTTGAACTATGGCACCGCGGCGCAGCGCGATTTTTATCTCCCCAAAATCTGCCGGGGCGAAGCGTTTTTCTGCATCGGGATGAGCGAGCCGGGCTCCGGCTCTGACCTGGCGAGCGTGCGCACCCGGGCGGAGCGGACGGCGTCTGGCTGGCGGGTCAATGGCCAGAAAATCTGGACCACCAATTCGATGCACAGCGATTATATGATCGCGCTGGTGCGCACCTCGGGCACGGCGGAAGATCGCAACGCCGGGCTGTCGCAGCTCATCATCGATCTGAAGGCCCCCGGCGTCACGATCAAGCCGATCACGGATTTGACGGGCGATGCCCATTTTGCCGAAGTCTTTTTCGATCATGTCGAACTGGGCGAAGACGCGCTGGTCGGGGCCGAAGGGCAGGGCTGGCATCAGGTGACGGCCGAACTCGCTTTTGAACGCAGCGGCCCAGAACGGATTTATTCGAGCATCGTCCTTTTGGATGCTTGGGTGCGCCACCTAAAAGCGGTTGGCCGGATGGACGGGGCGACTGCGGGCCTGTTGGGCGGGCTGACGGCGCGGCTCACGGTGCTGCGGGCCATGTCCATCGCGTGCACGGCGCGGCTCGCAGCGGGCGAAAGCCCCGTGGTAGAAGCATCGCTGGTCAAGGACTTAGGGACAGCTTTGGAGCAGGAATTGCCAAAGCTGATCGGCGATGATCTGGCGAGCCATGCAGAACCGGTGGATGCCGAGCTTTATCGCACCTTGATCTATGTTACCCATGTCGCGCCGAGCTTTTCGCTGCGCGGCGGCACGCGGGAAATTCTGCGCGGCATCATCGCGCGTGGGCTGGGGTTGCGCTGATGGACGGAAACGAACTTCTCGAACCCTTTGTCCGGCTGCTCGCAGATGTGGCCCCACCCGAAGCGGTGCGCGCGGTAGAGGCCGGACAAGGCCAAGGCATGATGTGGCAGGCGTTTGAGGCTTCGGGCTTTCTCGACGCTTTGGTGCCCGAGGCGGCGGGCGGCGCGGGGCTTGCGCTCAGCGATGTCGCGCCGCTGCTGATGGCGCTCGGCGCGCACGCTGTGCCGGTCCCGGTTGCGGAAACAATGGTCGCGCGCGCGCTGCTCACGGCGGCGGGCACGGCAGCCCCTGACGGGCCGATCCTCCTCGTGCCCAATGCCGGCGCCCTCCCTGTCCCGCTCGCCATAACGGCGCGCTGGGCGTTGGTTGAGGAAAGCGGCAGCCTGCGTATGGCCAATATTGAGGCGGCGACGCCCACCGGCGTGGCGGGGGACTTGAGCGGCTGGCTCCGCCTTGCAGAAGGGGGCACAACGCTTCCAGCGCCGCCTGAAGGGCTCTTGCCGCTCGCCGCCGTGCTGCGAGCGGCGGCGATTGCCGGAGCGGCGGATCGACTGCTCTCGATGACGGTGGCCTATGCCAATGACCGGGTTCAGTTTGGCAAGCCGATTGGCAAGCAACAGGCGCTCCAGCAACAATTGGCGCTGATGGCGGAATTGGCGGTCGCCGCGCGCCTTGCCGCGCAACTTGGCTGTGCATCGGGCCTGCCCCCGGCGCTTCAGGCCGCCGCGACGGCCAAGCAAATGGCCAGCAGCGCGGCCGCCGACATCGCTGCCATTGCCCATGCCGTCCACGGCGCGATTGGGATCAGCGCGGAATATGATCTACAGCTTTTGACCCGGCGGCTCCATAGCTGGCGGCTGGCCGATGGGTCGGAAAGCGTCTGGGCCACCCGGCTGGGCCTGATGCAGCTTGGCCAACCGGCCAGCACGCTCGATTTCATTCGTCAGGCAACAGCATAGTCATCGGGCAGCGCTCCGGTTAAAGGGGCTTTATGATGACGCCCTCGCTTCCCGACGCCATTGGCCCGCTGCTTGAATTTTTGAACTTTGCGGGCATCGCGTTGATGGCGGCGTCGGGGGCGGTCTTAGCGGCTGAAAAGCAGCGCGACTTTATTTCGTTCGTCTTTTTTGCCGGGGCAACGGGGATCGGCGGTGGCACGGTGCGCGATGTGCTGTTGGGCATTCCGGTTTTTTGGATGCGGGAAAACGTCACTCTCCTGATCTGCCTCGGCGCGGCTTTGGGCGTCTGGTTCACGCCGGTCCGATTCTGGAAGGGCACTGCCTTGCTCTGGCTCGACGCTGTGGGCCTTGCTGCCTTTGCAACCTATGGCGCAGCGAAGGCGCTTGCCTTTGGGGTCGATCCACTCCCGGCCTTCGCCATGGGGGTGTTCACTTCGTGTCTCGGGGGCATCATCCGCGATATGCTCGCGAATGAACCCTCGATCCTGCTGCGCCCCGAACTTTACGTGACAGCAGCCGCGCTTTCGGCGGGGCTGGCGGTGCTGCTGCTGACCCTCGGCCTGCCGCCTTATGTCGCGGGGATTGTGGGGACGCTCGCCGGCATGGGCCTGCGCGGCGGCGCGATCCTAAAGGGATGGGAACTGCCGACGTATAAACGCTAGCGAGCGGACGAAAGCGAAGGACATGCCCATGGCGGAAAATGGTGCCCAGGAGAGGACTCGAACCTCCACGGCCTTGCGGCCACTGGCACCTGAAGCCAGCGCGTCTACCAATTCCACCACCTGGGCACGGCGCAGATCCGAAGTGCGGATCCCTGCGGATTGAAGCGGCGCGATTAGGGTGGCCTTTCGCGCTTGTCAACAGGCCTCGGCGCGGGCATGGGCATCGCCACCATCAGATAGGGTTTTGCTGACGATGAAAGATGCTTTGGTTACGGTATTTGGCGGGGGCGGCTTTGTTGGTCGCTATGTGGTGCAAGCCTTGCTCAAGGCCGGTGCGCGCGTCCGCATTGCGGAACGCAGCCCCAAAAATGCCTATTATCTGAAAGCCCAGGCCAATCTGGGGCAGATCACCTATATCGCGGCCGATATTACGCGGCCGGAAACGCTGGGTCCGGCGGTTGCGGGGGCCGACGCAGTCGTCAATCTCGTCGGCAGCTTTGCCGATATGCAGCGAATCCATGTGGAGGGGGCACGCAACGTGGCGCAGGCGGCGTCAGCCGCGGGGGTAGGGGCCTTTCTTCATCTCTCGGCCATTGGCGCCGATGTCGAAAGCCGGTCGGCCTATGGCCGGACCAAGGGGGAAGGGGAAGAGGCGGTTCGCGCGGCGTTCCCCAAGGCCATCATCCTGCGCCCGTCGATCGTCTTTGGGCGCGAAGACGCGTTTATCAATCGTTTTGCCGGGCTCATCCGCGCCTTGCCGATCGTGCCGGTGATTGGCGGGAAAACCCGTTTCCAGCCGGTCTTTGCTGGCGATGTCGGCCACGCCGTGGCGATGGCCTTGGCAGATGCCCGCGCGCATGGCGGCAAAACCTACGAACTGGGCGGCCCGCAGGTGCTCAGCATGCGGGCGTTGAACGAATGGATCGCCGAAAAGACGGGGCGTCGCCCCTTCTTTGTCGATGTGCCTGATGCAATGGCCGCGGCGCTCGCCACCCTCACCGGCTGGCTGCCGGGCGCGCCGATCAGCCGGGATCAATGGCTGATGCTGCAGAACGATAACGTGGTTGGCCCCCGCGCCAAGGGGCTTGCTGCCCTCGGTGTGGCGGCAACCCCGCTCGATGCGGTCGCTCCGGGCTGGCTCCTCATCTACAAGCGGCACGGCCGCTTTGGCGCTGCAGCATGAACGATCTGCTCACCGTCATCCTGCTGGGCATTGTCGAAGGACTAACGGAGTTTATCCCGGTTTCTTCGACGGGCCATTTGGTGCTGGCGGGGGAGCTTTTGGGCTTCAAAGATGGCTCTGGCGGCGCGTTTGATGTCATCATTCAGCTTGGCGCGATCCTCGCGGTCGTGGTGCTTTATTGGCGGCGCTTTTGGGATGTCGCGGTCGGGCTGTTCGCGTGGAACCAAGGCCCGCTTCTTTTCACCCGCAACATCCTGCTGGGCTTTTTGCCGTCGGCCGTGGTCGGTGCTTTTGCGTATAAAGCGATCAAGGCGATGCTCGAAACGCCCGCGATTGTCGCGTGGGCGTTGATCTTGGGCGGGGTGGCGATCCTGCTGATCGAACGCTTCGCCAAGGAAAACCATACCGAAAGCGTGGAAGCCATGTCGTGGCGGACGGCGCTGGCGATTGGCGTGGTGCAATGCCTGTCGATGATCCCCGGCGTCAGCCGGTCTGGCGCGACGATCATGGGCGCGCGGATGATGGGGGTGGAACGCAAGACAGCGGCGGAGTTCAGCTTTTTTGTCGCGATCCCGACGATGATGGGGGCAACCGCGCTGGCGCTCTATAAAGAAGGGGCTGCCCTTGCCGCGCAGGATGTCACGAACATTGCGATTGGCTTTGTCGTGTCGTTCGTTGTCGCGATTGTCGTCATCAAGGCGTTCCTCGCGATTGTGACGCGCTATGGCTTTGCGCCTTTTGCTTGGTATCGCATCGTCGCGGGGACGCTGGCGTTGGTGTGGCTCCAGCGCGCGGGCTAACGGCCTCAATGGCGGGCAGGCTGGGCTAGCCGCGG
>JACCDX010406010.1_pt1 | contig 11791 bp, 9 predicted proteins | sample 7449681 | NCBI WGS metagenome assembly JACCDX01 (sample SAMN15323450, study PRJNA562643) | freshwater metagenome | isolation source: river surface water | place: USA:Blue River Watershed | collected 2017-08-18 | reverse complement strand
GTGTCACTGTCGATGCACAAGACCGCGTCAGCGTGCCGCCAAAGCGTCCGGCGTACACCTTGCGCCGCGTATGGCTGAGTGAAGATGAAGAGCAGGGCTATTACTATGGCTTTTCGAACGAGGGCTTGTGGCCGCTATGCCATATGGCGCATGTGCGGCCGGTGTTCCGTACCTCGGACTGGGAGCAGTATGTGACCGTCAACCAGCGTTTTGCGGATGCGGTGGTCGCCGAGGCACATAGCGACGATCCCGTAGTGCTGGTTCAGGACTATCACTTCGCGCTGCTGCCGCGCATGGTGCGCGAACGGCTGCCGAAGGCGACCATCATCATGTTCTGGCATATTCCGTGGCCAAATCCGGAATCCTTTGGCATCTGTCCGTGGCGCGAGGAATTGCTCGAAGGCTTGCTCGGCAATACGCTGCTCGGTTTTCATACACCTTTCCACTGCAAGAATTTCATCGAGACCGTCGACCGCTATCTCGAGACGCGCATCGAACACGAGGCGTCGACCGTTTCCTATGGCGGTGAGCTGACCCAGGTCGAGCCGTATCCGATCTCGATTGCGTGGCCCGAGACCGAAGTGCCGCTCGATGTGATGCAATGCCGGCGCGACTTGCGCGATGAATTGTCGCTGCCGCATACGCACCAGCTGGCGCTGGGCGTCGACCGGCTTGATTACACCAAGGGTATCGTCGAACGCATACAGGCGGTCGACCGCTTGCTGACACTGCATCCGGAACTGGCGGGCCGTTTCTCGTTGTTGCAGGTAGCCGCGCCGAGCCGCTCATCGCTGGATGAATACCAGTCGCTGGAGGCGCGTGTGCGCAAGCTGGCAATGCAAGTGAACCAGGACCATGCGAATCCGGTCGCACCCCCGATCTTGCTGCGCATCGAGCACTTCGATGAAGACCGTCTCGCTTGTTGCTACCGCGCAGCCGATGTCTGCATGGTGACCAGTCTGCACGATGGCATGAACCTGGTCGCCAAGGAATTCATCGCTGCGCGCGATGATGAACTGGGCGTGCTGATCCTGTCGCAGTTCACCGGTGCCGCGCGCGAGCTGCATGAGGCGCTGATCATCAACCCCTACCACATCGAACAGGGCGCGCAAGCCCTGTACCGATCGCTGACCATGCCCGAGCCCGAGCAGCGTGAGCGCATGCGCAGCATGCGCAGTGTGGTGCGCGACTTCAATGTTTATCGCTGGGCCGGGCTGATGCTACTGGATGCGGCACGACTGCGAAGGCGGCAGCGCGTGACTGAAAAGATCCATTCCCACAGCCGCCAAGGGCTGCGTCACGCGCTATGAGCAGCGTCGCATGACCGACCTGTTCTCGCAGCAGGGTTTGCAGGCCTTGCGCGAATTGGTCGCGCAGCCACTGCTGTGTCTGTTCGATTTCGATGGCACGCTGGCGCCGCTGATGGCCGATCCGGATGCGGTGCTGTTGCGGCCGACGGTACAGGCGCAGCTGCGCGCATTGCAGCAGTGTGCGCCAGTCGGCATCGTCACCGGCCGCGCACTGGACGATTTGCGGCCCAGGCTGGATTTCATGCCTGACTACCTGATCGGCAACCACGGATTGGAAGGTTTGCCGGCAGTTACGCCGACTTCAGGGGAGCCGTCTGAGTTGCGCATGCAAGTTGCACACTGGATTGCACAGCTCGGCCCTGAACTCGCCGCCTTCGATCCCCGCATACGCATCGAAGACAAACAGTACTCGCTGTCGCTGCATTACCTGCAGGCGAAAGATCGCCGGCAAGCCGAGCGAAGACTGCGGCAGCGGCTCGAAGCGCTGCGGCCAACACCGCGCATCATCGCCGGCAAATATCTGTTCAATGTGCTGCCGGCCGGTGCCGGCGACAAGGGCAGTGCGGTGCAGGCGCTGCTGGCTACGTCCGGACTGCAACAGGCACTGTATGTCGGTGATGACCTGACCGATGAAGACGTGTTCCGGCTGAAGCAACCCGGCTTGTTTACCGTGCATGTCGACGAAGGCAGCGAGGCTATCGACAGCGCCGCGCAGTGGCGCCTGCATGGGCAGCCTGAAGTCGAGCGCTTGCTCGATTGGCTGGTCACTGCGCTGCGGCCGCAGTCTGGCACAGCAGCCGACCGCGAGCGCCGATGAGCCAGCTCGATCTCGCGCTGATCGGTAATTCCCGTACCAGCGCCCTGATCGACCATGGCGCGCGCATTGCCTGGTGGTGTTATCCGCATTTCGACAGCAATCCGCTGTGCTGCAGCCTGTTGCGCTCGAACGACAGGAATGCCGCCGCTGACGCCTTCGGCTTCATCGATCTGATGTTCGAGGGCAGCCATACGGTGCGCCAGTTCTACCAGCGCAATTCGGCCATCCTGCAGACGCGCATGCAGGATGGCGAGGGCAATGTGATCGATATCACCGACTTCGCGCCGCGCTTCTACCTGCATGGCCGCATGTTCGCGCCGGCGATGCTGGTGCGCGTGATTCGCCGTGTCGCCGGCCGTCCGCGCATCGGTGTGCGGCTGCGGCCGGCGCTGAATTATGGACAGTCGCGCGCTGCGTCACGCTGCGGCGCGCACCATGTCACCTATTACGGCGGCTCGCAATCGATGCGTGTGACTACCGATGCATCGGTGACGGCGCTGACCGAGGAGAGGCTGTTCTTCCTGCATGACACGGTCACGCTGCTGATGGGGCCGGATGAGACGGTCGACGGCGCGCCGCGCGAGCTGGGGCGCAGCTTCTATGAAGCGACCGCCTCCTACTGGCACCGCTGGGTACGCAACCTCGCGATACCGTTCGAATGGCAAGACGTGGTGATACGCTCGGCCATCACGCTGAAGCTGAATGCCTTCGACGATACCGGCGCCATCATCGCAGCCTGTACCACGTCGATCCCCGAGTCGCCGGATTCGGGCCGCAACTGGGATTACCGCTATTGCTGGCTGCGTGATGCGTACTTCGTCGTCAATGCGCTGAACCAGCTCGGCGTGACGGCGACGATGCAGCACTATCTGGAATATATCCTCAACATCATTGCCGACTCGCGCGATATGCCGCTGCAGCCGGTGTACGGCATACGGCGCGAGACCGCGCTCGAGGAATGGATTGCACCGTCGCTGGACGGCTTTCGTGGCATGGGCCCGGTGCGGGTCGGCAATCTCGCATGGAGCCAGATACAGAACGACGTGTTCGGCGCCGCCGTGCTGGCCAGCACGCATGCGTTCTTCGACACGCGGCTCGAGCGTCCCGCCGGCCGGCAGATTTTCACCGACCTCGAACGTCTGGGCGAGCAGGCAACGCAGTGCTATCTGTTGCCCGATGCCGGGCTCTGGGAATTGCGCGGCAAGCGGCGCGTGCATACTTTCTCGTCGCTGATGTGCTGGGCTGCCTGCGACCGGCTGGCGGCGATCGCTGCGCGATTGCGCTTGCCGCAGCGCGCACAGCGCTGGGCTCAGGAAGCCGACCGCATACGGCAGGCCATCATCGACCATGCGTGGAATCCGGCGCTGGGCAGCTTCGTGTCCACCTTTGGTGGCGAGAACCTCGACGCCAGCCTGCTGCTGATGGGCGAGTTCCAGTTCCTCGCGCCCGACGATCCGCGCTTCGTCGGCACGCTGCGCGCGACCGAGCGCCGGCTGCAGCGCGGCGACTTCCTGCTGCGCTATGACGAGGCCGATGATTTCGGCCGCCCGGATGCCGCATTCACGGTTTGCACGCTATGGTGGATACAGGCGCTGGCGCGCAACGGCGAGAAGGCGAGGGCGCGTGAACTGTTCGAGCGCGTGCTGTCGCGCCGCAACCATGTCGGTCTGCTGTCGGAAGATGTATCGCTGGATGGCAGCGAGCTGTGGGGGAATTTCCCGCAGACCTACAGCATGGTCGGGCTGATCCAGTGCGCGGCGCGGCTTTCAATCGCATGGGAGGACGCGTATTGAAGCGGCCGACGTAGCGCGTATGCGACGGCGGCTGGTGCAGCAGCACCGCAGCAGGCGATGCCGTATCGCCGCGGCCGATGTTTATGCTCGAACTTCAATGCTGGCGCCTGTCCTGACGGCGCAAGAGAGGATAAACATGCGCAAAAATCTGACGACCCTCGTGCTCGGCACGGTCCTGTTGCTGCCCGTGCTGGCCCATGCCGATGATCCGTACATGAAGCTTGGTCTGGGCTGGACCAACTACCGCTATGACGGTGTACCCAACGATAACGAGACCGGCTTGTCGCTGGCCTATGGCGCGATGTACGACAAGATGTGGGGCCTGGAGGCAGGCTATGTGAACTTCGGCCGCGACAAGGCGAATGACTTCCGCGCCGAGACAATTTACCTCGCTGGCACCGGTACCTGGCCCGTAGACAAGCAGCTTGCGCTGTACGGCAAACTAGGACTTGCAGTAAAGCGTTACAAGACCACGGGCCTGTCCGATACCTTCACCACCGCCATGGGTGCCGTCGGCGCGAACTGGTCATTCACGAAGGAATGGGGCGCATCGCTCGAATATGCGTATTACGGTAAATCCGAAGGCATAGCGATAGGGCAGACCACGCTGGCAGCGCTGTATCACTTCTGATCATCATTTTCTCCTCGACCGTTTGACGACCTTGTGCTGGACGCGCTGTAGTCCTTGCACAAGGTCATCGTCGCTACTCGTGCAGCCGTCCCTGATCTGATCCCGAACATCACTCACATAGCCGCGAGTTTGTGTAGCTCACGTGCTCGTGCGAAGCCTGTCATTTTTTAACAACCCTGCTGTTATCGCGCCCTGTGCGCCTGCCTAGAATCCGCGCGTCCCATCCGGACCGCGCCGGCAATCCTGCCGGCTGTTCTCCTTCTCAACGAACAGGAAATCATCATGCAGAAATCATTGTTGGCTGCGCTACTGGGCGTGGCACTGATCGTGCCATTCGCGGCGCATGCCGAGGGCAGCTATGTCGGTATCAACGTGGGCGAATCCCGATACGACGCTAACGGTGCAGGCAAGTCCAAGGCTTTGGTCGGTCTCAGCTATGGCACGGCTATCAATCCCAACTTCGATATCGAAGCGGCTTATCTGCATCATGGCAAGCTCAAGGATACCGATGCTGCGACCGGCGATAGTGTCAGCTTTCAAACGCAGACGGTGTATGTCGCTGCAGTCGGCAAGCTGCCGATTGCCGATGGATTCCATGCGCTGGGCAAGTTAGGTATCGCAGTAAATTATTCCGAAGGATCGGATGCCTTGGGCGGCACGACGACCAGCGATTCCGAAACCAGGGTCAGTCCGATGCTCGGGCTTGGCCTGAGCTATCAATTCACGAAAGAGATCTCCGGTGTGGTCGAGTACCAGTACTTTGACAAGGTCATCAAGGACGGCCCCAAAGTCAGCACCTGGAGCGTCGGTGCCCGCTATCACTTCTGATTGCGTCTCCCCAAAAAAGGCTGCGTTCGCGCAGCCTTTTTTGATGCTTGCTCCTTCAATGCAGCCAGGGCTTCAGCACCACCTTCACGCAATCATCCTGCTTGTCGCGGAACATCTTGTACGCCTCGGGCGCATCATCGAGTGGCAACCGATGTGTAATCAGCTTCTCTGGGTCAAAGTCACCCCGCCGCACGCGCTCGAGCAAAGGCTGCAGATAGCGCTGCACATGGGTCTGCCCGGTCTTCAGCGTCAGTGCGCGGTTCATCACCGAGCCCATCGGCAGCTTGTCGACAAAGCCGCCATACACGCCCGGCACCGATACCGTGCCGCCATTGCGGCAGCTGCGCAATACTTCGCGTAATACCATCGGCCGATCGGATTCGATGCGCATCATCTGCTTGATGCGGTCATAGCTGGCCATCACGCCGGTGCCATGCGCTTCCATGCCCACCGCGTCGATGCAGGCATCCGGGCCGCGGCCGCCGGTCATCTCGCGCAATGCGTCGGCGATATCGACCTGTTCATAGTCCAGCGTCTCCGCGCGCGACCAGTCGCGCGCCATCGCCAGCCGCTCCGGAAAGCGATCGATCGCGATCACGCGCTCTGCGCCCAGCAGCCACGCACTCTGTATCGCGAATTGCCCGACCGGCCCGCAGCCCCAGACCGCGACCGTGTCGCCGTGACGGATGTTGCAGTTCTCGGCCGCCATGTAACCGGTGGGCAGCACATCGGACAGGAACAGCACCTTGTCATCATCGAGCCCATCCTCGATGCGCAAAGGGCCCGCATCCGCATACGGCACCCGCGCATACTGCGCTTGTCCGCCTGCATAGCCACCGGTCAGGTGCGAGTAGCCAAAGATGCCGGCTGGCGAGTGGCCCCACATCTTCTCGGCCATCCACGCATTCGGATTCGAGTTCTCGCACAGCGAATGCTCATGCCGCTCGCAGAAGAAGCAATTGCCGCAGGCGATGGTGAACGGCACCACCACCCGGTCGCCGCTGCGCAGGTTCTTCACCGCGCTGCCGACCTCGACCACTTCGCCCATGAACTCGTGGCCAAGGATGTCGCCGGCTTCCATGGTCGGCACATAGCCGTCATACAGGTGCAGGTCGGAGCCGCAGATCGCGGTTGAGGTAATCTTCACGATCGCATCGCGCGGGTTCAGGATGCGCGGGTCGGGCACCTGCTCGATCCGCATGTCGCCCTTGCCATGCCAGACATTCGCTTTCATCCGGGCATCCCGCGATGTAGTGCGCGGCCCATCAGGCTGCGGCGGCCGGCTGGCTGTCCGACGGTGGTTGGAATCTCGCCAGTCTCGATCAGTTGCTTGAAGCGGCGCAGGTCTTCTTCCACCTGCTGCGACGGCTCTTCGCCGAACAGCTTGGCGATCAGGCTGCCGGCCTTGCCGAGCGGCGCGCGATAACTGAGATCGACTTCCACCACCGTGCCGCGCTCGCCGCTGGCCGGCACGAAGCGCACCACGCCGGCATGATCGACCTCGGCATCGGGCAAGGTGCGCCAGCCCAGCTGCTGCGACGGCACATCAGTGACCAGCTCGGCAGTCCATCCGACATGACGCCCGAGCGGCGCGCGTACGGTCCAGTGAGTATGCGTGGCGTCCATCGCGCGCACTTCCTCGACATGCTTCATGAAGCGCGGGAAGTTCTCGAAATCGCGCCAGAAGCGGTAACAAGCCTCGGGGCTCTGGTTGATCGCGATCGACTTCCTGATGCGTATCGTGCCTGACGCATGGCGCGCGGCATCCTGTCCGGCGTGCCGCCCCCGAGCTTGCAAGCGTCCCTGTTCATACGCGGCCAGCATGTCGAGCACAGTCACACCGGCCAGTGCCGCTGACGTAAACAGCAAGCGTTGCCTCGACCCGGCGTAGCGGGCACCGGCAGCGGCACTGGCCGCTGCACGACGCCCTGACAGGCCGAGCAGGGCCAGGTCCATCGCATCGCCGGCGACCCGCATCCACAGCCAGCCGGGTCGTTGCGGACGCATCAGGATGCCGGCGCCACTGGCCAGCTCGCGCAAGCCCATCGCACGCATCGCGCGCAGGGTGCCGAGGTTGCTCAACAGTCCCGCCGCACGCGCGACGCGCCCCGGCATCAGCAGGCTCGCCACGCCGGCGGCCAGACTGAACCAGCCGAGCGACGGTCCCAATCGCGCCGCTGCCGTCGGCTGTGCCGACACCTTGCCTTCGATGGGCATGGCTTGCTCCGATGGTGAATGTGCGGATTAGGCCGGGCAGCGGCGCCGCAAGTTCCGAGGGGGTGTTGCTGCAGCGCCGACCGGCGATGCAGATCAAGTGTGACGCGGGAAGACGAGGGCGGTCGTCAGGGCTTGAGCCATCTGCCCGGCAGGGTCAGGCGAGGTCGGCAGGAAAGCCGGGCGTTGCATGCCGGGCGCCATCCTTGCCGACACAGAAGATATCCACGCCGGGCGTGCGCGCAGCCAGATCCAGCGACGCCTGCAGCCCGAGCACCATCATCGCCGTTGACAGGCCATCGGCCTGCATGCCGGTCGGCGCCAGCACGCTGACGCTGGCCAGTTCGCGCGGCGACAGTCCGGTCGAGGGATCGACGATATGGTGCCTGGAAAAATCTTCGCTGAAGTGTGTTTCGTAATCGCCGGAGGTTGCGAGGCAGCGACCATCGGCAGCCAGCACGCGTGCATACGCATGCTCATCGCGAGGGTCGCGCACGGCCAGTGTCCATGGCTTACCGTCGTCACGTTGACCTACGCTCGCAAATTCGCCGGTATCGAGCAGCGCATCGCGGATACCATGCTGCTTCAGCGCGGCCAGCGCGACATCGACGCCATAGCCTTGCGCGACACCATTCAGCGTGACGGCCATGCCGGGGGCGCGGAACGCGACCCGCTGCGCATGCACCTGCAGATGGCGCCAACCGATGCGGCCGAGTTCTGCGCGTGTGTCGCGGCCGGACGCGGCGGCTTCCCACAAAGGCTGTACCGTGATGTCGAACGCGCCCCGGGTTTGCTGCGACAAGGCTTGCGCATGCTGCAGCACGGTCAGCAGGTGGGCATCGGGATGGTCGAGCTGGCCGTCGCGGTTGAGCCGGCTGATTTCGCTGTCGGCGCGATACAGGCTCATCAGCTGGTCGATATTGCGTACTGCAGCGAGCGCTGCCTGCATCGCGTTACGCGCCGTCGCTTCATCGTGATGCAGCACCATCAATGACACGGTGGTGCCAAACGCGATGTCGGCTGCCGTGAATTCGCGCAAGCCGGCACGACCGGGTGCACGCTGCAGCCACAGCGATGCAGCACCGAGGCCTGCTGCAGTCGTCAATGCAGTGCCCAGCGCGGCCTTGAGTATCGTGCGTCGGCGACTGCGATCAGGTACGGGATCGTTCGATGGCAGGTTCATGCGAGCTCCTTGTTCGCCGGCGCCGGTATTGCGCGTACCGGTATCGTCACGCCGCGTTTCGCCTGCAAGATGCGCGGCGCGCACTGAGTATCGCTGTGATAGATCACCACGCAATCCATGCACTGGAAGCATTCGTCATACGCAATCGCGCCGTTCGGGCGTATCGCCTGATAGTCGCAGCGGTGACGGCAGGTCTGGCACGGTGTGCCGCATTCGGCACGGCGCGGCAGCCATTTGAACATGCGCAGCTTGCCCAGCACGGCGAGGCCAGCGCCAAACGGGCACAGGTAGCGGCAGAAGAACTTGTAGACCACGGCGCTTGCCACCAGCAGGCCGCCGGCATACACGACGAAGGGCCAGGAGCGCACGAAGTACAAGGTAATCGCTGTCTTGAAGGGTTCGATCTCGACCAGCTTGTCAGCCAGTTGCGGCGCAAACAGCGCCGACACCAGCACGCCGGCCAGCAGCACATACTTGATCCAATTCAGCTTCGCATCCAGTGTGGTACGCAAGCGCAGCTGAGGTACGCGCAGCAGTCGCGCAACGCGTGATACGAGCTCTTGCAGCGCGCCGAACGGGCACAACCAGCCGCAGAAGGTAGCACGGCCCCAGATGAAGAAGGTGATCGCGACGAAGCCCCACAGGCAGACTGTCATCGGGTCGTACAGGAAGAAGGCCAGGCTGCGGCCTTCTTTCAGCGACTGCAGCAAGCCGGTCATGTTCACGATCGACAGCTGGCCCTGCGCATACCAGCCGATGAAGCCGATCGTGAAGCTCAGGAACAGCACACGGATCACGGTGAAGCGGCGCGCATTCGCGGTCAGCCATTTCTGTTGCGCGAGCAGCAGCGTCAGCAGCAGCAAGGCGCCGCCGAGCACCGCGAGTTCAGGCACGCGCTGCTGCCAGATGCCTATCCAGGTCTTGTCGCTGCTATCAGGCACGTCATAGAAGCGCTCGGGCAGCTGCAGCTGATAGGGCAGCGTGACGCGGATGATCTCCGGATAGACCATGCCCTTTTCGCGCTTCACGTTGACGAAGAACTCCAGCGGCTTCGAAAGGTCGAGGCCGGACTGCGCGATGACGCGCAGCACCTTCATGTTCTCGGGCAGTACCGGCGCGCCGTCGGCCAGGTGCAGTTCGAGGTCGAGATCGCGCATCTCCAACGGCAGCCCGCCTTGCTTCAGTGTCAGTCGTTCGGGCGACGTGCCGGGAATAAAGTCTTCCGGCGTCAGAGAGTAACGGCCACCCCACATCACGAGAATCGCATGATCACCTTTTTCGAGCCGGCCCTGCAGCTTGTCCCAGCTGGGTCCATCAAGCAGGTTCTTGCCTATGCTCGGCACTGATACCAGCGTCGTGTACAGGTCGATGAACATGCCATCGGGATCGGCGCTGCCATCGGCGTCGAGGCCCTCGCCATTGGTGCCGGCATACGCCTTTTCGACATCGCGGTTGGCCAGCGCCAGGTGCGCGACCAGGTTCTTGCCGAACAAATCATTTGGCGCATGCTTCTCGAACAGGTCAGGCTTCAGGCGCGCGATCTGCGCCGGGTCATGACCGCCGGCAAAGCCGAGCTTCTTGCGCGCGACCACCAGCGACGACGAGATCAGCGACTGGTTCAGGATGCGCAGCGACGCGGTGGCCTTGGAGACGCCATCGATGCGTACATTGTTGCCGTCCATCTTTGCGCTCTTGCGCGTGCCGGCGGCGACAATGCTGATGTTCTGCGTCAGCGACAGCCCCTTGTACTGCGCGATGAAATTTTCCAGCGGCGCCGTGCCATAGCCGCCGACGAACACCGGCTCATGCTGGTCGAGCACCAGCACGTCGAGGAATTTGCCCTTGGGGTCGAGCGCGACCAGCAAATTCATCGGCACGCCGGCAAAGCCGGGCAGCTGCACGAAGTCGATCGATTCGAATGCGTAGCCGACCAGTTCGGTCGACGTCATTTCCTGCTTCAGGATGGGCCAGACCGGCAGCTCGCTGTCTTTGCTGCCGACGATCAGCGGCGAAGGGAAGATCTTTGCCAGTGTTTCCTGCGTCATCACGCCGGCCTGTGCGCCGGTGCACAGCAGGAACAGCGCCGACAGCAATGCAAAAAGCAGTCGGCGCATGCTCAGGCCCGGATCATGACGATATCCCTACGAGATTCAGGGCTTGATCGAGCGCACGCCGTGCTTTGCGAACAATGCTGCCATCTCACCGGAGTCGAACAGGTCGTTGACGGCTTTTTGCAGCAGCAGCGCCAGCTCGGTGTTGTCCTTCTTGACGGCGAGGCCGATCACCCAGCCATTGCGCGGCAGCCGCGTGAACGGCGCATCAGTGATCTCGAATTGCTTGTCGTCGCGGATCACGGACTCGATCTCGGAGCGGCTGGCGACCACTGCGTCAAGTTCGCCGGCCTTCAGCTTCTGCAGCGCCTCGATCGGCGTCGGGTAAATGGTGACGCCCTCGCGCAGGCTTTGCTCGCCGAGCAGCACCATCGCCGAGATAGATACCTTCTCTGCGCCAAGCTTCTTGCCTTCCAGCGAAGCTACACCATTCAGGTCCGGGATCGCCTTCACATTGCGCACCAGCTTCACGGTGTCGCGGTAGTAGGGCGCGAAGATCTCGACCTTGTCATTCTTCAGCATCACGTTGCGGTCGACCGGCACATGCAGCATCACGTCCGCCGGGCCGAAGCCGAGATAATGGCCTTTCCAGACCATGTTGCGCAGGTCATCGCTGATATCTTCGCCGGCCGGGAAGGGCAGCAGCGACATTTTCAGATTCAATTTTTTCGCGAGAGCCTCGGCCAGATCATGATCGATGCCGCCGCCCTTGCCCGAGAACGGCGCGTAGTCGTCATACGCAGCGAAAGTCAGCTTGCCGCTGGCGCGGATCTTGTCCATGTCTTCATTGGCTGCGGCGGGCAGGCTGAAGGCGAGGCTGACGGTGATGGAGGCAAGGAGTGCAGCCAGCAGGCCGCGGGAGTTGGTGCGGATCATTCGTGTCCCCGATGCGCGTTGTGGGTCG
>JACCDX010751893.1_pt1 | contig 11792 bp, 10 predicted proteins | sample 7449681 | NCBI WGS metagenome assembly JACCDX01 (sample SAMN15323450, study PRJNA562643) | freshwater metagenome | isolation source: river surface water | place: USA:Blue River Watershed | collected 2017-08-18 | reverse complement strand
TTGCCTATCCAAATAACTATAATCAATACGTAAACCATTACCGAAATACCTTCCAGCATGGAGGAATTTCCTTGGAAGAATGTATCATTCCAGTGGCGTATTTAGTTGGCAAATAGCTTAAATCCCAGCGGTCAACTCAATTTTACCACCTTCGCACTTCAAGAATTTACCTGGTATTTGGCGCATGGTGTTATAATCGTGGCTTGCCATGATGATCGCTGTTCCTTGTGCCGTTAATTCTTTGAATAAAGGCATGATTTCCAATGAAACCGCTGGATCTAGATGACCTGTGGGCTCATCGGCCAATAGCAATTGAGGTTTATTTAAGATGGCGCGCGCTATACAGATGCGTTGTTGTTCACCGCCAGATAATTTGTGAACGCGTTTATGAATGGCATTTGACATGCCTACACGAGCAAGCACATCTTCGATGCGTGATTTAATTTCTGCTTCATCCGTATGCCCCGTTGCCTCAAGCACAAATGAAAGATTTTTCTCAACGTTGCGGTCGGTAAGTAACTGGAAATCTTGAAAAACAAATCCCAGTTTACGGCGCAAAAAAGGAATGTCCTTGCGTTTGATTGTGGCCAAATCATAGCCTACAACCTGTGCTTGACCTTCATCGATGGGCAATTCAGCAAAGATTGACTTAAAAAATGTACTTTTCCCGCTACCGGTCCGACCGATTAAATAATAAAAATCACCTGCCTCAACTGAAAGATTGATATCCGTTAAGGTTGGGATTCCTTCATGGGAAATACTTACGTGTTCGAAAGACAAGATCGACATAGACTTATGAATTTGCTTTGGCGTGATCAGCTAAGAAAGTGGCAAGGCCAGAATCTGTCAATGGGTGTTTTGAAAGTGCTAAAATGGCCGACAAAGGACCTGTCATCACATCAGCAGCAGCTTCCGCGCATTTAATGATGTGCATGGGATGACGAACAGATGCCGCAAGGATTTGGGTATCGAATTCGTAGTTATCATAAATCAAACGAATTTGCTCGATCAATTCAATCCCGTCGAACGAAATATCGTCTAAACGACCAATGAAAGGGGAAACGTAGGTTGCCCCAGCTTTGGCAGCTAAAAGCGCTTGACCCGCAGAGAAAACTAACGTACAGTTTGTTTTGATACCGCGATCAGAGAAATATTTCAACGCTTTGATTCCATCTTTGATCATTGGAATTTTTACGACGATTTTTTCATCTAATTCGGCTAATTCTTCGCCTTCGCGAATCATACCTTCGAAATCTGTAGCAATTACTTCGGCTGAAACATCGCCATCGACGATATCACAAATAGCCTTATAGTGGCGTAAAACATTATCTTTTCCACTAATACCTTCCTTTGCCATTAATGATGGATTTGTGGTAACCCCATCCAAAACCCCAAGATCTTGGGCTTCCTTAATTTGTGCCAAATTTGCTGTATCAATAAAAAATTTCATGCTTGTACGATTTATATGAACAAAAAAATGGCAAATTCACCGCTACGACCTACCTACCCTTGCTTCGATCAAGACCTGGGGGATTCAGAGGGAGCTGGTAATTTGCCGTTGCAAAGATGCGACAATCACCGCTTTTTTCAAAATATATGCCAATAATTTCCAATTTGACCGTAACTTTAATGACTATTCAAAAAACATGCGATTTACATATTTCTTCCTACTTTGTTTCCTAACCCTCTCCTGCTCTTCTGATGCCGATTCATGGCTGGAAGAAGCTAAAAAACGTTTAAACGCTGGTGAAACAGTTTCCGCAAAAGAAGCGATTCAAAAAGCGATTGAGAAAAATCCGGGGTTAGCGGAAGCCTACAATCTCCAAGGCGTAATTCTATTTCAAGAAAAAGATTTGGTGGGTGCTGAAACACAATACAGAAAAGCGATTTCGTTAAAGCCATCGCTGGTGCAAGCGCAACTCAACCTAGGAGCTTTACTGATGGAAAACGGAAAATGGAAAGACGCATTTGAACCCACGAATAAGGCCGTAACACTTCAACCAGATTCGAGTGCAGGGTATCTTCAACGTGGCATTGTACTGGCTGCATTAGGAAAGCCCGCTGAAGCAAAAGCTGATTTTACTGCTTGCCTAAAAATTGCACCTAACGACATAAATGCGCACTATAACCGAGGAAACATCTTTTTCCAAGAATTAAATTATCCTGAAGCCATACGAGATTTCGAAGCAAGCGTGGGCGTAGATCCTGAATTTGCCAAAGGTTATTATGCTTTAGGCCTTTCCTATTACTATTTTAAGCAAAAGGATAAAGCCTGCTTAGCGCTCCAGCAAGCTAAAAAACTAAAGTATCCAGGTGCTTCACAAGCAGTTACAAGCTTATGTGACATATAATTAAACGGACTATGAAACAAACCTTATTTATTTCTGGAATCCTATTTACAATCATTTTTACCCTTTTTGCCTATTGGCAATTAAATGACCCGGACCCAATTCTTTGGGTTCCTGTGTATGGATCCGTCGTATATGTTTCGGCTCAGGCTATTCGTGGAAAAGTTAATCGTGAATTGGTCAGCATCCTTTTTGTATTAAGCTTAATGGCCGGCATTCAGCTTTGGAGCGAAATGACCGCATGGGAAGGATTTATGACGGATGGCTTGGCAATGAAAACAATGAACCAAGAATTAGCACGCGAAGCGGTAGGTCTTTGGATCTGTTCAGCTGCACTTGCCTTATTTTACAGCGTAGATAAATTAAAATAACATGCTTGATCTCGGACTAAATTCTGCTATTTTACCTGACTTGACCTTAGAGCAAGTACTCGATTATGCGCATCGTGCGCAGTTCGCTTGTGTCGAAGTGATGTGCTGGCCTTCCACAAATTCGGATACCCGAAGATACGCGGGCGTTTCACATATTGCGGTAGACCAAATGGACTCCTTAGGACTTTTAAATTTAAAGACCTACCTCAAGCAACATCCCGTTAAAATCTCTGCATTAGGCTATTACCCGAATCCCATGGATCCGGATGAGCAACAAGCATCTTTTTATCGGAATCACATTAAAAAAGTAATTCAGGCAGCTGCTGTGCTTGAAATACCCGTAGTCAATACGTTTATTGGACGCGATTACACCAAAAATGTGGCCTATAATGTGGCAAAATTTTCTGAAGTTTGGCCAGAAATCATTGCCTTGGCTGACTCCTTAAATGTTAAGATTGGCATTGAAAATTGTCCGATGTTTTTCACCGACGATGAGTGGCCTGGGGGAAAAAATCTAATGACAACACCTAAGATTTGGGATCAATTATTTAGCATTATCCCATCGGCAAATTTTGGATTGAATTACGATCCATCGCACATGGTTTGGCAACAAATGGATTATTTATTTCCAATTCACCACTATGCAGATCGCCTGCACCACATCCATTTAAAAGATGTAAAAGTATATTCGGATAAGTTAAATCGGGTAGGCATTCTTGCCAATCCACTGGAATACCATTCACCTAAAATACCAGGCTTAGGCGACATCCATTGGGGAAAATTCATATCAGCTTTACACGATGTGCGTTACCGTGGGCCTATTGTGATTGAAGTGGAAGACAAGGCCTTTGAGGGATCTGCTGAGGATATTAATAAGGCAATTCATGCAGCCAGAAATCACATTAACACCTTTTTACCTTAATCAAAAACGGGAGCCAATTGGCTCCCGTTTTTGATTTTATTTAGTTGGCTTTTTAAACAAGCTCGGATCCACAGGTACATTTAATTCCACTGAGGTCGTATCCACTTGCATCATACCGCCCATGGGGCTAGCGGCCTCTACTGTAAATGGAAAATATAAACCGTCTACTGCTTTATAATTTGAGTAATTCACTTCGGTATCGACTGTTTGTCCATTCGCCTGAACTTTCGCAATCGTCTTAATGATGTAGTAGGTTGAAGCTGAAACATAAACTTGTGATTCTTCACCACCTGCCTTTGTAACCTTAAATAAATACGCATCAGCGCCATCTATTTTTTCTTTACTCACCAGGTCGATTGTTGCACCCGCTTGCTGTGCTTGAACCAATGCAGAACCTAAATTCTTTTGCGTTGCGGCTAATTTAACTTGCTCGCCGGGCATATCCTCAGGTTCTCCAGTTCCACCCATCATCGCTGGACGAATCATCCAACCCGAATTTTCATCTACTACGGTAATGATTTTGTTTCCCATTACCTCAACTTCCGTACGGAACGCCTTACCAATAGACATGGAAGTTTTTGATTCAATATCCATACCCTGAACACTAAACTTATTCTTCACAACCGCTGATTTTAATGCAGCCCATTTTTCAGGACTACCCATAGCCGTTTGATGTTTAGCTAAAATTTCTTCTGTGCTTTGTCCAAAAGCAATCGCTGAACTAAATAGTAATAAGCCCGCGATCATGTGTGTAAAATTTCTTTTCATCTCTTTGTTTTTTTTGAAAGGTAAATAAATATCCGATTGTAACGCACAAATCGAACACAATTATCAGTTTACTGATTATTTTTTGGGATAGAACGCATGATAATTCCCCAAGCTAGAAACCCAATAACCCCTGCCGCCAAAAATGCAGCCCCAGGAAAATTATGTTCTTTCGTTGTGAAATAGGCAAATAAATTAGAGGCAAATAAAGGCCCCAAAATCGTAGTAATCGATTGTAAACTCGTTAAACCACCTTGCAATTCTCCTTGTTCATTAGCACCAACCTGCTGCGTAATCAAACTCTGAAGCGCTGGACCCGCTAATCCACCTAGTCCAAAAGGGATCATAAATGCATACATCATCCACGATTCAGTCGCAAAAGCAAATAACAAAAAGCCTGAAGCCCAAAGTAATAAACCATAGGATATCGCTTTGCGCTCCCCGATTTTAGGCGTAATTACGCGCGTCAAGCCACCTTGAACGACGGCTACGATTAGGCCAACAAAAGCTAAGGAATACCCCACCTCGTCAGGAGTCCAGTCAAATACCTTCATCGTAAAATACGACCACGTACTCGGATGCGCCTGACTAGCTAATTGTACACAAAAATAACCTCCTACTAAGCCTAATACCATCGGTTGATACTTCGACATGTGCTTCAACGAACCAAAAGGATTAGCTCTTTTCCAATCAAACGGGCGTCGATTCTCCAAGGCAAGCGATTCCGGCAACACAAAATATCCGTACAACGCATTAACCATCGTCAATACCGCAGAAGCATAAAAGGGTAAATGCACATCAATATTTCCGAGTAAACCGCCGATGGCAGGTCCAACGATAAATCCTAGACCAAAAGCGGCACCCACCATTCCAAAGTTTTTCGCTCGATTTTCTGCCGTAGATACATCAGCAATATAAGCTTGTGCTGTGGTGAAACTGGCGCCTGTAATTCCGGCGAGTATGCGGCCCACGAACAACCAGGTGATATTGGGCGCATTGGCTAATAATAAATAGTCCAATGAAAATCCAAACAAGGAAGCTAAAATAATAGGCCTACGACCATATTGATCCGATAGTCCGCCTAAGACTGGCGAAAAAACAAATTGCATGATGGCATAAGAGGCCATGAGCCAACCGGAATATTGGGAGGCAGTACTTAAATCACCCCCTGTAAAACCGCGAATCAATGTAGGCATCGTTGGAATAATGATTCCAATGCCCATGACATCAATCAATAACGTAACAAAGATAAATCCGATCGCTGCGCTGCGCTTCTTCTGTGACATGCATATTAATTTGTTCGCAATTTACTAAAATTGATAGGCTTTCTTTGTCAAGAGAAAATCTTTACTGATTTGAGCGCATTGTTTTGGCGTTTTGGCCTTGTATGGCACCCCATCCAATTCTACGATGGCCCATCCAGCAAATTTTATTTTATCTAAAGCTGCAAAAACACCCACCAAGTCAACGTTTCCTTGACCTAATTCAACAAATTTATAAGACTTGGGATTCGCATTTCCTACAATCGGGCATTCCACATCCTTCACGTGCAAACTGTGTAACACTTTTTTATACTTAAGAACTGCCTCAGCAGGTTTTCCGCCTCCTTGGTGGTAATGAGCCACATCTAACAATAAACGAACATAATTGGGATCCATGGCTTGAACTAATGCATCAACCTCCTCAGGTGTCTCGCCATATTGATTCATGTGATTGTGGTAGGTAGCTTGAATGCCAATTTCCTTCGTCAATTTTCCTATTTCATTCATCGCCGCTCCCAATCGTGTCAACTCATCTGCCGTAGGTGGTACATTATTTTTACGTAAACTGTTTGTTAATTGTATGGATGTTCCTCCCAAAGCTTTCACAAAACGCGCATGATTTAAGTGCATGGCTGCATTGGCTTCTTTTTTTGCTGGGTCTATCTCCACATTTCCACTTGAAAACATGACTAGTGAAAGTCCTTTCGCATCTAATAAAGCTTTGATTTCAGCCGGATTATCCTTGTATTTCGCGTAGGTGTTCGCACGCAATTGGATTCCTTTGTAACCTAATTCCGCTAATTCTTCAATGGCTTGTTCATCTTTTCCGCCCCACGTAATGGCCGAATAGCCCATACGGTACGTTTTTGATTTGGCAGAAGGAACAAAGGCAGCTAATGCCAAAAGTGAATTTTGTGCAATAAATCGACGACGTGAAAGCATAAATAAAATTTAGACGTTGGACGCTAGACATTAGACGCTAGACGTCAAACTTGAGTGATTAAATAGGTTTTTCAAAACAACAAAAAAAAATAAAAAGAAAAAAGTGGAAATAGTAGGCAGTATCCAGTAATTAGTAGTTAGTGGTCAGTAATCAGTTCGTAAAGTATTTCATTTAAGCACACAGAAAGTATAAAATCAACTTTAGATAAGTATCGAAAAACTACTAACAACTGATCACTGACAACTGATTACTGACTACTGACTACTGACTACTTCTTACTCGCCTTCAAATACCCCGCTAGGTCCGCCAAATGATCCGTACCGATGTAATCCACCCCTAAGTCCAGTAAAGTCTGATAAGCAATCATCGTGTCTGGTGTCGCCCATAAACGAAGTTTGCGTCCCGAGGCGTGAACACGATCCACGTAAGCTTGTAGTTTTTCACGCAGTGCTGGGGACATCGGCACTTGGCCACTCCACACCCCAAACTTGTAAAATGCCTCACTTTCAAGCTCCACATGCGAAGCTAAGAAAGAAGGAACTGGCTCAGTAGACCGACCGTCAAACGTGATCCAATTCGGATATTTGACATAATCAGCTACTTTAGGACGATTACCCGATATCACAATTCGCAATTTATGCTTGAGAATTAAATCCTTATGCGGCTCCAAAGCCTGGATAATTAATGGCAACGTTGAGTCGGAAGAAGTCTTGCAATCAATCAAAAATTGGTGAAAATTTCCAGCCTTCCCAGCTTTCAACACCTGGATAATCGGCTCCAAATACAGATTCTGTAAGGTTCGAGACGCCTTCAAATCCTTCACATCATGGGCAACCAATAATTGACCATTCACTGCATACACATCCGATTCGATCGAACCAAAACCCAACGAAAAGGCCTCATAAAATGGCTTCTCATGTTCATAATCATTATGTGCATGTGCCTTGGAGACAATCGATTGTGCACACACACCTGTCGAACAGAAAAGCAAAAACAAAAACGCAACTTTTTTCATCTTATGGTTTCATGTAGTCACCCGAAACAATCCGTGTCTTCGGATCCGTCGGACGGTTATAGATATACGCATAGGTAGTTATCTTCTTTCCCTTCAACGTTACCTCAACCTGCTCTCGAATAAATAGACTTGCCTCCGGACGATCCGATTCATATTCTTCATATTCATCTAACACGTTCAACAACTTGACAGTATTAGATAACAAATATAATTCACCTACTACCTTATCAGCCGGGTTAGCAGAAGGAACAATACCCGGATATTCAGCCACTTGGAACATTTGACCTTGGTAATTCGCCATACCCACATAATCCGAATTTCGCGCAATCAAGCGATGTAAATCATTCCCGCAATCGCGACGCAAGGTTCCATATACGAAGATATATTCCTCCACATCGGGCTCTGGCAACTTCGCCTCTTCTAAAGTCAAGACCAAATCTTCCTGTTCAACGACCGTTCCCTCATTCAGCACCACGTTCCCAATGATACCCTCAAATGGTGCCGAAACAATCGACTCCATCTTCATCGCCTCAATGATATACAATGGTGCATTTTTCTTCACTTCCTCGCCCGGTTTCACTAAAATACGACTCAATCGCCCCTGCAACGGAGCACCGATATCTCCTTTGCCTGTCGCTTTCGCATGTTGCGCCCGCTCAACTTTAATATTCTTGTCTAATATTTTCAAGCGACGCGCCTGACCATTCAAATCAAAAGTGATATTTCGCAATCCAGATTCATCTGGATCAGACATGTATAAGTACTTGACAATGATCGTCTTACCAGGCTCAATCGTAATCATAATCTCCTCATCCTGCTTCAAACCATAGAAGAAAGCCGGCGTAGGCATCATTGTTAAATCTCCATAAAGTGCCTGATTCTTGTAGAAATCTTCATACACTTTGGGATACATTTTGTACGACAAATAATCGTAAAACCCACCTTCGTGATCCGGGAATTTAATTTTGAAATTCGCATAATCCGCATCAAAATTGATGGGATCTAAGTGATCATTCGGTCGGCCTTCATACGGCACCTCTCCCTTCAAAACAATCTCTTGCAACTGTTTCGGGAATCCTTGATACGGCTGTCCCAAACCTCCTTTAAAGAAATCCTTCACCGATTCTGGAAAAGATAACGTCGAGCCTTTGGCATAGACATCCTCCGCAGTCAAACTATTCGCGGTCATAAAAATGGCCATATCTCCCACCACTTTAGACGATGGTGTCACCTTAACTATATCACCAAACAAATTATTCGCCTCCGAATAATTCTTCTTCAATAACTCAAATTTATCACCCACACCCAATGCGATTGCCTGACCCCGTAAGTTAGTATACTGACCACCCGGAATCTCATTATTATATACCTCAGCCGTACCTGCCTTCAATTCAGATTCAAACGGGAAATACATGGCACGTACCGCCTCCCAATAATTCGAATATTGATTCAGCTTATCCAAATCCAATTTTGGATCTTTTTCATGGCCTTTCAACATGGCCACCAACGAGTTTAAGTTGGGCTGCGAAGTCAATCCCGACATCGAACCGATCGCTCCATCCAAAATATCCACACCGGAATCAATGGCCTTCAAATAAGTAGCCGACTGCACCGAGGCCGTGTCGTGGGAGTGTAAGTGAATCGGAATGTCGACTGCCTTCTTAAGTTCAGCCACCAATTTCTCCGCTTGGAACGGACGTAAAAGACCTGCCATGTCTTTGATACAAAGTATATGTGCGCCTTCATCTTCCAGCTGACGTGCCATATCCACATAATATTGAAGGTTGTATTTTTGATTTGTAAATACATCCCCTGTGTAGCAAATTGAAACTTCCGCTAATCCAGGCGTACGCTCACGCACCGCGCGTATCGACACCTTCATCGCCTCAATCCAATTTAACGAATCGAAAATCCGGAATACATCAATACCCGCTTCGGATGATTTCTCCACAAATTTTTCAATCAAATTATCCGGATAGGCTGAATATCCCACAGCATTAGATCCTCTAAACAACATTTGCAAAAGCATGTTCGGCATCGCCTCTCTAAACTCTTCCAAACGCTTCCAAGGAGATTCCTGCAAGAAACGCATCGCTACATCAAACGTCGCACCACCCCAAACTTCCATCGAGAATAAATTCGGGAAAGATTTGGCGAAGCCAGAGGCGACTGCCAACATATCTTGTGTCCGCACACGGGTGGCCAATAAAGATTGGTGCCCATCTCGGAAGGTAGTATCGGTAAATAAAACTTGCTTGGTGTCGCGGATGTGCTTGGCAAATTTCTCTGGGCCGAGCTCCATCAATAACTGCTTGTAGCCAGCTGGATATTCCGCCACATCCGAAATAATCGGAATGACTGGTTGGCGGAATGGAGCACTCGGCTTCACTTTAACATCCGGATTTCCATTCACAATCACTTCACCTAAATAACGTAGGGCCTTCGTCGAACGGTCACGCGTAGGTTTGAAATTGAATAATTCAGGATGATTCGCAATAAATGGAACCGTACAATGTCCCTCCTGGAACACCGGATGGGTAATTACATTACGCAAAAATGGAATATTGGTTTTTACGCCACGAATACGGAATTCTGTCAACGCCCGATTTAAACGTTCAGCGGCACCGCGAAGTGTCCGGCCTTTGGCAGAAATCTTCACCAACATCGAATCGAAATACGGCGAAATTTTCACCCCAGGGTAAGACGAACCCTCATCTAAACGAATTCCAAAACCTGCCGCATTTCGGTAGGCAATAATTGTTCCAAAATCCGGTTTAAACCCGTTGGCCGGATCTTCTGTCGTAATCCGACACTGAATCGCGAAGCCATTCAATGGTATTTTATCTTGCGATTGAATGAATATGCCCGGATCAGACAACTTATAATTTTGGGCAATCAAAATCTGCGTACGCACAATATCAATCCCTGTCACCTCTTCTGTAATCGTGTGCTCCACCTGAATACGTGGATTTACCTCAATGAAATAGATGTTTTCATCCTTGTCGACCAAGAATTCCACCGTCCCCGCATTGTAATAATTTACCGCCTTACCGATCGATAACGCGTATTGATATAATTTCTGCTTCGTTTCTTCCTTTAAGCCAAACGAAGGTGCCACCTCCACGACCTTTTGAAAACGACGCTGAACCGAACAATCGCGCTCATACAAATGAACTAAGTTGCCATGCTGGTCGCCCAACAACTGAACCTCGATGTGCTTGGGTTCATTAATGAATTTCTCAATAAATAAGGTATCGTCACCAAAGGCATTTTTGGCTTCATTTTTAGCTTCTGAATGTGCTTTTTCTAATTCTGCTTCGGAATAAACCACCCGCATCCCACGACCTCCACCACCCGCAACAGCTTTCACCATAACCGGGAATGTAATGCGACGCGCTTCAGCCAGGGCATTTTCGTACACTGACATATCTCCTTTCGAATCAAGGATCATCGGCACGTTAGCTTTGAGTGCGGCAACTTTGGCAGCAACTTTATCACCAAGCGCATCCATGGCTTCTGGAGATGGGCCAACGAATACAATGCCTTCTTCTCGGCACCGACGGGCCAATACCACGTTTTCAGATAAGAAACCGTAGCCCGGGTGAATCGCATCAATCTTTTTAGATTTACATAAAGAAATCAATCCTTCGATATCCAAATAGGGTTTCAAAGGTTCATTCTCTTTACCGATTTGGTAGGCTTCATCCGCTTTGTACCGGTGAAGTGAATAACGATCTTCAAAGGTGTAAATGGCAACCGTTCTGATTCCTAACTCAGATGCGGCACGCATGATACGAATAGCGATCTCACCGCGATTCGCGATAAGCAGGCTGTTGATTTTGTTAACGTAGGATTTTGGCATTCGATTAGATTTAATGCAGTCTAACAAAAATGATAAAAATATTGGGATTTCGACACCCTGAGCCATATAAAATTTGGCAATTATTGAAATTTTACAATTATTATTGGGTTCGTTACTAAAAAATAGCAGGTTTAAAAAAATCCTATTTCCATGATTCGAAAATTGTTAACTTGCGAGCCCTAATTTTACCTAGCATTCATGAGCGCATCGAAACCTTTTATCGGCATCACCCTTGGAGATTATAACGGCATCGGACCGGAAGTCATTCTCAAAGCATTGGGTAGCCAGCGTATTTTGAAATGGT
>JACCDX011871518.1_pt1 | contig 11793 bp, 10 predicted proteins | sample 7449681 | NCBI WGS metagenome assembly JACCDX01 (sample SAMN15323450, study PRJNA562643) | freshwater metagenome | isolation source: river surface water | place: USA:Blue River Watershed | collected 2017-08-18 | reverse complement strand
TTGATGTGGCATGCGCGTTGAGGTGAACAATATCTTTCGCGGTTAATCCAGCATTTTGTAGTGCAAACTTAATCGCGCGCTGTACGCCCGAACCTTCTGGGTCGGGAGCTGCGATGTGATAACCGTCTGAAGTTAAACCTTGTCCGCTAATCTCACAGTAAATCTTTGCGCCGCGTGCCTTAGCGTGCTCATACTCTTCCAGGACAAGAATTCCGCCACCTTCACCGAGAACGAATCCGTCACGGTCGCGATCATATGGACGTGATGCTCGAGCAGGATCATCATTGCGTGTAGAAAGGGCCTTCATCGCAGCGAAAGCCGCCATTGGAAGTTGGTGGCAAGCTGCTTCAACGCCGCCGCTGACAACAACATCTGCTCGATTGTTCTTAATCATCTCGAATGCATAACCGATTGCTTCGGCGCCTGAGGCACATGCTGAAACAGGTGTATGAACACCGGCTTTTGCCTGAAGTTCGAGGCCAACATTTGCAGCAGGCCCATTAGGCATCAACATTGGAACGGTATGCGGACTTACGCTACGCGCTCCCTTTTCATTAAGAATATTAAATTGATCCATCAGCGTAATAACTCCGCCGATGCCAGATGCGATCACAACACCGAGGCGCTCTTTATCGAGGTCGTCGGGGGATCCAGCATCTTTCCATGCCTCACGTGAGGCAATCAGGGCAAACTGTTCAGAACGATCGAGTCGGCGCATCTCCACGCGCTCCATCTGATCTGCTGGCTCTGTCGCAACGCGCGCAGCGAAATGCACAGGAAGCATTTCACGCCAATCATCGGTAAGAAGTCGAACTCCACTCTGGCCGGCAAGAACTGCCTTCCAGGTTGAATCGACATCTCCACCGAGAGGGGTGGTTGCACCGAGTCCGGTGACCACTACGCGACGTTGTGACATACCAATAATCCTTTGAGCTATCTCTCGTCGTTTAGTTCGAAGCGTTGACGATGAAGTTGACTGCGTCGCCCACTGTTACGAGCTCAGTTACCTTCTCATCAGGAATCTTGACGCCGAAACGCTCTTCGCAAGCGACTACAACTTCAACCATGCTGAGTGAGTCAACTTCGAGATCCTCTGTGAAGTTCTTTTCGAGTTCGATTGATGCTGCTGGAATGCCAGCTACTTCTTCAACGATCTCCTTGAGTCCTGCAAGTACATCTGCTTGTGCAAGCGCCATTTTCTGTATTCCTTTTCTTCTAGCTTCATGTTGCTTTTACTTCATGTCTTATTGATTCGTATTCTCTCCGAAAAACTCTGCTACTTCCTAGTACCTACGCGGGTTTAGCGAGATTTTTTATGGTTTTGGCGGAAGTTTGACGACTTGTCCTGCATAAACGAGACCTGCGCCATATCCAATCAAGAGTGCGATCTTTCCGTGCAGTTCAGGGTGCTTCTTTAAAAGTGCATCCATTGCTAGTGGAATCGACGCAGCCGATGTATTTCCATTGGTTCGAATGTCATCTGCAATGACAACGGATGAAGGCATATCCATCTCTTTCGCCATCGTTTCAATGATTCGAACGTTTGCCTGATGGGGGATGAATGCATCGATATCGTTGACGGTAAGTCCGGCGGCATCAAGTGCCTTCAATGCAGCCTTGCTCATCGAAAAGACTGCCCAACGGAAAACCTTCTGGCCTTCTTGCGAAATATTCGGCCACTTCACATCGGCTTTGGTCAGCTGAGTCTCGGTATCGCGCACCTCAATCCAGGAAGGGTTCATCTGAATTGCATCTCGGCTATCGGCATCAGAACCCCAAACAACTGGACCAATACCGGCCTCGGCGGATTCACCAATGATTACTGCGCCAGCACCATCGGCGAAGATGAATGCGGTGGCGCGATCTGTTGGATTAGTGAAGTCCGAGATTTTCTCAGCACCAATAACCAAAACCTTCTTGGAAGTTCCTGCTTTCACAAAGTCATGCGCCATTGAAACCGCGTAACAGAAACCAGCACAGGCAGCGTTGATATCAAAAGCAGCCGCGGTTGGATTTCCCATACGCTGCAATAGTGCAGTTGCAGCAGAAGGCGCTTGGAAAGGGAAGGTAATAGTTGCAACGACAACGGTATCGATGTCGTCGATGGAGAGTCCCGCATTTTTCAGCGCATCTTCGGCTGCCCAGATGGCCATATCAAGAAGTGGCTCTGATTCATCTGCAAAGCGACGAGATTCGATGCCAGTGCGTTGCTGAATCCATTCGTCACTTGATTCAATCTTGTCGACGATTTCAGAGTTTGGCACCAATCGCTTAGGGCGATAAGAACCAACCGCGAGAATTTGGCTTTCGCTACCTTGACGTGTCTTTATGCTCACTTACTTACCTCCGTGAGTCTGCGCAAATGAAGTTGCAGTTTCAACTTCTGCTGGTGACTTAAGCGCACACTGTTCTATTGTAGGAACAGCGCGCTTAATCAAACCAACAAGAGTTCCAGCCGGTGCAACTTCAATTGCACCAGTTACACCATTATCGACCAAGGTCTGCATGCAGAGATCCCAGCGGACTGGATTAGCTATCTGATTAACGATGCGGTCAAGAATTTCTCGCCCACTTGTGATTACCGCACCATCTTTATTTGAGATAACTCCAACAGTTGCATCAGAGACTTCTATCGATGAGGCAAGAGCTCGCATTGGTTCGACAGCTGGTTGCATATAAGAGGTATGGAAGGCTCCAGCAACGGCAAGTGCTCTCACGCGCGCACCTTCTGGCGCTAAGGCTGCAAGTGCAGTTAAGTCACCAGCCGCAACAATCTGTCCACCGCCATTGTCATTCGCTGCAACCAAGCCAGCATTAGCAATCGCTATGAGAACAACATCGCGATCGCCACCCAGAACTGCAGACATACCTGCCGGCGCCATCGCTGCAGCTTTCGCCATCTCTACACCACGTGCACGAACCAATTTCATGGCATCAAGGGGAGTGATGACACCAGCAAGGGCCGCGGCAGTAATTTCACCAACAGAGTGGCCAGCGACAAAAGAGTATTTTCCAGAAATAATGAGAGCGCGAGCACTGAGTAAGCCTGCGGCAACAATGAGCGGTTGCGCGTTAGCAGTGTCTTTGATTTCTTCGGCATCGGCATGAACACCGAGATGAACGAGATCAAGCCCAATCGCATCTGACCATTCAATGAGCAGCGCTTTGGATTCAGGATCTTCAATCCAAGGGGCGAGCATTCCAGGCGTCTGTGCACCTTGACCGGGAGCGATGATAGCTAACACACCCGCAATATATTGCGTGAAGAGAATTACCACCTAGTACCTCAGGACTTTTTTCTCGCGTGTGTAGGATGGGAAAGTAATTAACTAAGAGAGAAAGCGGTGAAAATGTCTTTTGTCATGTACTCGACGAGCTGGTGTGGGTATTGCAAGAGACTCAAGTCGCAACTAGCTGACCTTGGAATTACCTACGAAGAGATCAATATTGAAGAAGTTCCCGGTACTGCTGAAATAGTTGAGGCAGTCAATAGTGGCAATCGCACCGTTCCGACACTTGTCTTCTCTGATGGAAGTGCAATGACTAATCCATCCGCAAAGCAAGTTGCAGATAAAATCGCAACTCTCTAAGTCACATATTAGGTACGAGTTACGAGCCAGACCTGCGCACAATGCGGCGCTACCGAAACCTTGACTTCGGGCTGTTGAATTTGAGGTTCATGCAAAGTAACCGGTGATGCGGCGTCAAAGATTCTTCGATAGCTCGAACCCCACTTTGCATCAGGCAGGGTAAAGAGAGTCTCTTCACGAGATGAGTTAAGAAGAAGGAGTAATCCGCGATCCGGTCCAGCATCGATAAAGACCGTCAAGCTTCGCTTCTCGCCATCACCCCAATGTTCATCGGTCATCTCGCGACCACCCAGGCTAAACCAGGCAATATCTTTTCGTTGCGTACCTAGATCTACGCGCCCGGTGAAGAACTCAGCTGCAATGTCGGCAAGATACGTTTTTCGAATCCGCGCCAACTCTGCGACAGCTTCTCGCATATCGATTTCATCATCGTTGAGTTCCCATTTATTTGCCCAGCCGCCCATAAAGGTCTCTGGAGAATCTGGGATATCGATATGCATATCTCGTGGCATTGAATAAGTGTTGTTGGAGCCATTTTGTGTACGTGAAATTTCATCGCCCATCGTGATCATCGGAACGCCAGCAGAGAGCAACAGTGTTGTCATGATGGATTTCTTCAAGGAGTGGCGGTATTTATTGATCTCTGGATCATCGGTTGGGCCCTCGACACCTAAATTCCAAGTGCGGTTATCGTTAGAGCCATCCCGATTCTCTTCTTGGTTTGGTTCATTATGTTTCTGCGAATACATCACGAGGTCGGCAAGCGAGAAGCCATCGTGGGCAGTAACAAAGTTGATAGAAGAGGTCGGCCCGCGGTAGTAGAAAACATCAGAAGAACCACTGATTCCAGCTGCTAAATCAGAGACCCCTTCACCATATCCACGCGCCAAATCTCCCAGCCAGAATTGGCGAACCGAGTCACGATATCGATCATTCCACTCGCGCCATGGGTGCGGGAAATCACCCAATGAATATCGAGAAATATCCCAAGGCTCAGCAATCATCTTGAAATTACGCAACACAGAGTCAGATTCGATGGCTGACATCAGCGATGAATTAAATGCAGAGTGACTCGTATAAAGAGCAGTCGCTAAGTCGAAACGGAAGCCATCAACGCCAATAACTTCTACCCACCAGCGCAAGGAATCAATGATGTGGCGCACTGCATGTGGGTTGGAAGCAGCAAGGGTGTTTCCACATCCTGTCACATCGATGTAATTGCCGTTGTTATCTTGGCGATACCACGCCTTGTTATCAATACCTTTAAAGGAGAGAGTCGGTCCACCGACGCCACCTTCTGCTGTGTGGTTGTAAACGACATCGAGATAGACCTCGATACCTGATTCATGGAGACGATCTACCGACCACTGTAATTCAGAGATGGGATCTTCTGTTGCTGCATACTCGGCATGTGGGGCGGAGAAGGCAATTGCGTTATATCCCCAGTGATTCTTTCGACCGCGATGCCAGATACCTGGTTCGGTCACATAAGAATGTATTGGCAATAGTTCAATTGCAGTCACACCTAGGTGTTGTAGATGCGCAATGGTGCTTTCGTGACCGAGCGCCTTATAGGTGCCGCGTTCTTCTGCAGGAATTCTGGTGTTCTTGGCGGTGAGTCCTTGTACATGTGCCTCGTAAATAACAGTTGATGTCCATGATGTTAGTGGGCGATGAATCTCTCTCACTGCATGATCTGTAACAACTGAATAAGGAACGAATCCCGCACTGTCGCGATCATCGCGAATTGTCAGGTCACCCTCACCAGTTCCATCAACCGCTAAGTGTGAATAAATTTCAGGCACATACTGAACGCTTCCATCGAGGCGATGCGTGTATGGATCGATCAATAACTTTGCCGCATTAAAGCGAGTGCCGTACTCGGGTTGCCAAGGACCGTAGATGCGATAGCCATAACGCTGCCCGGCTCGGACCCCGGCGAGGTAGCCATGCCAGATAGGACCGTTTCGGTGGGAGAGAGCGAAGCGAGTCTCCACTAACTTCCCATTGACCTCGTTGAAGAGGCAGAGCTCGACCGCATCAGCGGCGTTGCTCCAGATCGCAAAATTGCAACCCCCATCGGTCAGGGTTGCCCCAAGGGTCCGGGGATCGGCGGGATGCATGGGGCGTAGTCTGCCTTGTGGAAGCGCCTACTCATCAGTAACATCACGCCTATGAAGATCGCCGTTTGCGTCAAGCAGGTCCCAGATTCATGGGCAGAGAAGAAGATGGTCAATGGTCGCCTCGATCGCGAGAGCGCTGATGCTGTACTCAATGATCTCGATGAGTACGCAGTTGAAGAAGCACTGAAAATCGCTGAGGCACATGGCGGCAATGAGGGTGACGATGCAGCTCACTCCATCACCGTCATCTCTATGGGTCCAGAGCGTGCAACAGAGGCAGTGCGCAAAGCTCTCTCCATGGGCGCCAACGATGCAATTCTGATTACAGATCCTGCACTCGCTGGCAGCGATGCTCTGATGACATCAAAGGTTCTTGCGCAAGTAATTAGCGCAGGTGGATATGACTTGGTCATTTGCGGAACTGAAAGCACAGATGCTCGAATGAGCGTTGTTCCAGCGATGATTAGCGCTCGCCTCGGTTGGGCACAACTCACTTTCGCATCGAAGGTAGTTGTTGAACCAGCATCGTCAAAGGTCTCCATTACTCGCACCACAGAAGCTGGCGTAGATGAAATGTCTGCATCACTTCCGGCAGTGTTGAGCGTTGTTGAGAAGATTAATGAGCCACGTTATCCATCATTTAAAGGAATCATGGCAGCTAAGAAGAAGACAATTGAATCAAAGGATCTAGCTGCAGTAGGCGTAACAGCTGAAAGTGGCTGGTCTGAAGTTAAGGATGCAACCCCACGTCCTCCTCGCGCAGCTGGCGTTAAAGTTACAGATGACAACGGCAGCGGTGCAGAAGCGTTTGTTAATTTCCTAGCAGAGAAGAAGTTGATATGAGCACAGTATTGATTCTTGCCGATTTTTCTGGCGATAAGGCATCAAAGACCACAGCAGAATTAGCAACAGCGGGCGCTCGCATTGGCGAAGTCACAGCTGTTGTTCTCGCCGCTCCTGGTGCCGGTGCAGCTCTTGCCGCAACCGTCAATCAAGGCCCTGTTGCCAAGGTTGTAGTTGTTGAATCAGCTGACTTTGCCGCCCATGGCGTTGCAGCTGCAGCGGATGCATTGTCATCAATTGCAAAGGCGCAATCACCTGCTGCAATTCTGATTGCATCTCATGCATTCGGTAAGGAGGTCGCAGCGCGCATTGCAGTCGCACTCGAATCCGGAATCATTACCGATGCTGTTGATGTTGATGCCAGCGCAGTAGCAACTCAACTCGTCTTCGGTGGATCTACAACTGTTCACTCAGTTGTAAGCCATGGAACTCCAGTCATCACCGTGCGCCCTAACTCTGTTGAAGCAGATTTCAGTGCATCATCTCCTGCAATCTCTAACGAGACTGTTGCAATTTCAGATGCAGCGAAGAAATCATCTATCTCTTCATCACAGCCACCAGTTAAGGGTGGACGTCCAGAGCTGACCGAAGCAAACATCGTTGTCTCGGGTGGTCGCGGTACCGATGGAAACTTCACCGCTGTCGAAGGATTTGCAGATTCACTTGGAGCAGCAGTGGGTGCATCTCGCGCTGCAACCGATGCTGGTTGGTACCCACATTCACATCAGGTTGGTCAGACAGGCAAGACCGTCAGCCCAGCTCTCTATGTTGCTTGTGGAATCTCAGGGGCGATTCAGCACCGAGCTGGAATGCAGACCTCCAAGACCATCGTTGTTATCAACAAGGATCCCGAAGCACCACTCTTTGAAATCGCAGATTTCGGCGTTGTAGGCGACCTTTTCAATGTACTTCCAGCAGCAACAACGGGAGTTTTGGCCCGTAAGGCTTAAGCCTTACCTTCAAACTAGACTGCTCACTGTGAGCGTCTACCTCGATCATGCGGCAACTACGCCGATGAGCCCTGCCGCAATAGAGGCGATGTCTAACGCACTTGCCATCATCGGCAATCCTTCATCGCTGCATGCAGATGGCAGAGCAGTTCGAAAGTATGTTGAAGATGCGCGAGATGTACTAGCAATACACATTGGATGCGCACCGAGTGAAGTGATATTTACCGGTTCTGGCACAGAGGCAAATAACATCGCAGTTAAAGGTATTTACTGGAAGCGCAACCTTGATCAATCACGCCCCATCGTTATCACTAGCGCCATCGAACATCAAGCAGTTCTCGAACCTGCGCAGTGGTTGGCAGAGCACCAAGGTGCGCGCCACCTCACAATTCCGGTCACTGAAGATGGTGTTATCTCTCTAGATGCACTTCAACTTCTTGTTGCCGAACATGGGGATTCAATTGCACTGATCTCGGTGATGCATAGCAATAATGAGACTGGTGTAATTCAACCGATTGCCGATGTCGTAGAGATTGCTGGAGATATTCCAGTGCACTCTGATGCCATTCAATCCTGGAGCAAAGTCCCTTTTTCATTTAAAGAGCTCGGCCTATTTGCAGCATCTCTAAGCGGACATAAAGTTGGCGGACCGATTGGTGTTGGGATTCTGGTCTTGCAGCGCGGAGTCGATATTCCAGCTTTGATTCACGGTGGGGGACAAGAGCGCGAAATCCGAAGTGGCACCGTCAATGCCCCATCAATCGTCGCACTCGCAACTGCGATTAATAAAGGTGATTACTCAGCTCATGAAGTCGCCGCACTGCGCCACTCATTTGAGCGCGGAATCTCGCACGTTCTTCCAGATGCTGTGATCAACGGCGCTGACGCTGATCGCTTGCCAGGAATTTCTAGTGCAACAATTCCTGGTGCGCTCAATGAAACGCTTTTACTCCTGCTCGATAGCGAAAAGATTTCCTGCTCCACTGGCGCTGCATGTACTGCAGGAGTTCATCGCCCAAGCCATGTACTGGAGGCGATGGGGCTAGACGATGATTCAGTAATGTCCACCTTACGTTTTTCATTCGGATCAACCACCACACAAGCGGATGTAGATGCAGTCATTGCAGCACTTCCATCAGTTGTTGAACGAGCTCGGAGCGCCCGATGAAGTTAATTGCAGCGATGTCTGGCGGTGTGGATTCTGCAGTAGCTGCAGCACGCGCAGTAGAAGAAGGTCACGATGTAATTGGTGTGCACTTGGCGCTCTCATCTAACCCACAGAAGTATCGCAGTGGAGCTCGTGGATGCTGCACCATCGAAGATTCACATGATGCACGCCGTGCCGCCGATGTCATTGGAATCCCTTTCTACATCTGGGATATGGCGGAGGAGTTCCACGAGAACGTCGTTGAAAACTTTATGTCCGAGTACAAAGCCGGCCGCACACCAAATCCTTGTCTGCGCTGCAACGAAAAGATTAAGTTTGCGGCCGTTTTAGATCGCGCGAAGAATATGGGCTTTGATGGCGTCATCACAGGTCACTATGCACGCACTCGCGAAAGCGATGCGGGTAAGACGCTTCATCGCGCCATCGATCCATTGAAGGATCAGTCCTACGTTTTAGCAGTTCTCAATCGCGAACAGATTAACGGTGCAATATTTCCATTAGGCGATACCGAAAAAGTTGATATCCGTATCGAAGCCGAGCGTCGCGGGCTAGCGGTCGCGCAAAAGCCAGATAGTCACGACATTTGTTTCGTTCCATCTGGCGATAATGCTGGTTGGCTGCGCGATCGAATGGGTAGCGAAGATGGTCCCATCGTGGATCAAGATGGAAATAAGTTGGGCACACATAAGGGTGCATATACATACACAATTGGACAACGCAAAGGTCTCGGACTGACCGTTCCTACTGCGGATGGTTCACCACGATTTGTTCTTAAAATTGAGCCAGTCTCCAACACTGTTGTCGTAGGTCCGCGAGAAGATTTAGCCGTGACTTCAATGCGCGGTGAGCGCGCCATCGTCTGTGGACCAGAGATTGCACCCGGTTCTCATCGCGGTTTTGTTCAAGTGCGCGCACATGGCGCTGCCCTTCCGGCTACATATACGTATGAGGATGGATTCCTCACTGCGCAATTAGATGAACCCTTATTGGGTCTTGCTACAGGTCAAGCAATGGTGGTCTACGACGATGATCGCGTGGTGGCATCGGCAACGATTTGTGAGACAGCATGAGCAGTCCAGATAACAAGGCGCGCCATCGCATAGTCGAGCTCACGCAAGAGATTCGCGACCACCAATTTAAGTACTACGTCTTAGATGCACCCACTATCTCTGATGCTCAATTTGATACCTTATTAAAGGAACTACAAGCGCTAGAGGCAAAACACCCAGAACTACTCGAACCGGATTCACCTTCCCTTGGTGTAGGTGGTGGCTTTTCAACGACTTTCACACAACATGATCACATCGAAAAGATGATGAGCCTCGACAATGTTTTTGATAGTGACGAGCTCGGTACTTGGTTTGATCGCGTGGAGAAAGAATCACCAAACCCACAGTATTTGTGCGAACTCAAGGTTGATGGCTTGGCAATCAATCTTCTCTACGAGAACGGTCAATTAGTACGCGGCCTTACACGTGGCAACGGCGTTACTGGTGAAGATGTCACTCTTAATGTGAAGACCATCAAAGGCCTTCCACATACTCTGACTGGCAAGAAAGTTCCTGCGCAGATTGAAATTCGCGGCGAGGTTTTCTTTCCGGTTGCCGCATTTAATCAACTCAATGAAGAACTCGAAGAAGCTGGAAAAGCGCTCTTTGCCAATCCTCGCAATTCAGCGGCAGGTTCACTGCGCCAGAAAGATCCACGTGTTACCGCCTCTCGCCCTCTCAGTGTCGTTGTGCATGGAGTTGGCGCAAATGATGGCCTTGTTTTCAAGAACCAATCAGATGCTTATGCCGAGCTAGCAAAACTTGGATTACCAACATCAAATAGGTTTAAAGTCTGCGCCACTCGTCAGGAAGTCCTTGATTTCATTGATTACTACAACGAGCATCGCCATGATGTCGAACATGAAATTGACGGAGTGGTTATCAAAGTCGACTCAATCGCAGAGCAACGCAAACTTGGCTTTACATCGCGTGCTCCAAAATGGGCGATTGCATACAAGTATCCACCTGAAGAAGTCACAACTAAGTTATTAGATATCAAAGTTAGCGTTGGTCGCACTGGTCGAGTTACCCCTTATGCATTTATGGAGCCAGTCAAAGTAGCGGGATCAACTGTTACCAATGCCACCTTGCACAATCAAGAAGAGATTGAGCGCAAGGGCGTCTTAATTGGTGACACCGTCATCATTCGCAAAGCGGGCGATGTCATTCCGGAAGTCCTCGGTCCAGTGCTGGATAAGCGCACCGGTAAAGAGAAGAAATTTGTAATGCCAACCCATTGTCCTGATTGCGGATCTGCACTGAAGGCAATTACCGAAGGTGATGTAGATATTCGTTGCACCAATCAGCGCAGTTGCCCAGCGCAATTGCGTGAGCGAATTTTCTATATCGGCTCTCGTGCTGCGCTTGATATTGATGTCCTCGGCCTAGAAGCCGCGATAGCAATGTTGGCTGATCGGATTATTGAAGATGAAGGCGATCTCTTTGATCTCACAGCAGAGAAATTAGTGAAGTCATCTTTCTTTACCAAGAAGGATGGAACTCCTGGAAAGAATGTAGAGAAGTTGCTGGCCGCGCTCGAGGAAGCAAAGACGCGTCCACTATGGCGCACCATCGTTGCACTTTCTATTCGCCACGTAGGACCGACCGCCGCGCAGGCACTCGCTTCGAAACTTGGTTCGATGGATGCAATCTCTAAGGCCAACGTTGCAGAGCTGGCCGAGATCGATGGCGTAGGTGGAGTAATTGCCGAATCAATCGTCGAATGGTTTGATGTTGATTGGCATCAAGAGATTGTGAAGAAATGGTCTGCCGCCGGAGTTGCCATGGAGAATGTTCCGGGTGAAGCGAAGCCACAGACCTTGGCCGGTCTCACATTTGTCGTCACAGGTGGCCTTGAGAATTTCACACGGGATTCAATCGCCGAGACCATCACCGCCCATGGTGGCAAGCCCTCATCTTCGGTCTCCAAGAAGACCGACTACGTATTGGTCGGTAGCGACCCAGGATCAAAGCTGGCGAAGGCGCAAGAGTTGGGCGTCACAATTATCGACGAGGCTCGCTTCTTAGAGCTTCTCGCTGGCAAGTAGTAACCTTCTCCCATGACCGCAT
>JACCDX011856765.1_pt1 | contig 11794 bp, 5 predicted proteins | sample 7449681 | NCBI WGS metagenome assembly JACCDX01 (sample SAMN15323450, study PRJNA562643) | freshwater metagenome | isolation source: river surface water | place: USA:Blue River Watershed | collected 2017-08-18 | reverse complement strand
TGGAAGTGTATTACCGAAATAATTGGCGACTACGTAGATACAAAATGAGTATCGAAATAGAAATGCCAACTTTGCGTAAAATTGATTTTTCGGGAGCAACAGAATCAAGTATAAAAGGCTTTGATAATCTTGAAGAGCTCGAAATTGATTTGTCGGGAGCATCGAAAGGTACATTTTACACCAGTGCGAAAATATTTGATATTGAACTTTCTGGGGCGTCAACACTCGAACTCAATGGTAAAACCGATAAGATTTATGCCGAATTATCGGGTGCATCAACTCTTAATGCTTTTAGCACAAATACTGTTGATGCTTCATTGAATCTTTCGGGGGCAAGCAATGGCCGAGTAAACGTGGCTCAGCAGCTTAAGGTAAAAGCCAGTGGAGCAAGTAAAGTGCGTTATCGTGGCGATGCTAAAGTAGAATCTGACCTTTCGGGAAGTAGTAAGGTGATGAAGGAGTGATAGCCCACCGTTCGCAGTCGATAGTCAACAGATATTTTGATATGTAAGTTTTATTTGTTGACTGTTGACCGTCGTCTGTGGACTTTTTTAGTTCGCATTATAATGATGCAAAAAAGAAATTAGGCGTTCGTAGCTTAATAAGTCTTCGTCAGTACCATTTTTTAGCAAGAAATGGCGATAAATATTCGTAATTGTCGCAAAATTGCAGTTATCGCTGAGTTTTGCGGCAATTATTCCTTTAAAACACCGATGCACTTGATTATATAAATATCTACAAGGCATCGTCGGAGAATCATTTAAGGTTTCTTCAATAAAATTCAACGAATCGGCCATATTCAAAAAATCAAAGCCTTTTTCTTCAAAAAAACTTCTTATTTCCTGCGTTACTTTATCAAAATCGTCTTGGTTGGCTACTTTATATCTGAAATATTTAATTTCGAGAAACTTCCCGATGCTAATTACCAACGTATTGGCTGCTGGCCGATAACCAAAACTATTATTGAGGAATTGCTGAGCTATTTGTTCAATAAACTCGAATCTTACGCCAAAGTTTACTTCCACCCAAAATACATTTTGTGCTTCTGAAATAGAAAAAATTATATTCTGAAATCCGTTTTGTGTAGATTTGCGGTACTGCTTTTGGTCAGGGAGAAAACCAAACCCGTGCGATTGGAAAAAAACATCCAATTGCTCATAAAATTTGGTTTCAAACTGCCTATGTATCATATCTGAATTCATTTACTGATAAACCTTTGTGGTACCTAAATGTTTAGACTTTAGTAGTAAAATATGTTTTCTTATAATTAATATACTGATGAACAGAGGATTTATCACCGTCGTAATTTTAATAGGCACGTGTTTTGGAGTGATTGCCCAGTCGAGTTCAAAAAATAGCCTATCGGCTTCACAAACTATACGTGGAAGAATAATAGATTATGTAAGCGAACAACCTGTCGTTGGTGCTTCAATTACGCTTTTAAATTCCCAAAAAGGCACTCAAACCGACGCTGAGGGTAGTTTTTCGTTCGGAAAAATGCCTATCGGTCGTTATCAAGTGCAAGTAAGTTCAGTTGGCTATGAAAGTCAAACAATATCTGAACTTTTGCTTGAATCGGGCAAAGAAATGGTGTTGGAAATCAGACTTCATGCCACTGCTAATCAGTTAGCCGAGGCCGTTGTTAGAGCTCCATCAGCTAATCTTTCGGGGGCAGTTACGAGTATTCAGAGTATTTCAACTGAGCAGATTTTTCGTTATCCTGGCACATATCTTGACCCCGCACGTTTGGCAACAGCATACGCTGGGGTGGCCAATTCAAACGACCAAGCAAACGGAATGGTAGTGCGTGGAAATTCGCCCAACGGAATGCAATGGCGTTTGGAGGGTATCGAAATTGTCAATCCAAACCATTTAAGTAATGCTGGTACCTTTAGCGACCGTGTAACACAAAATTCGGGAGGGGTAAACATTCTTTCTGCCCAATTATTGGGAAACATGAGTTTTTTAACAGGAGCTTTTCCTGCTGAATATGGGAACGCACTTTCGGGTGTAATGGATATGCGTTTACGTAAGGGAAATGATAAAGAGCATGAATTTACGGCACAAGCGGGCCTAATTGGCATTGATTTGGCCGCCGAAGGCCCAATTGGTAAGAATGGGGCAAGCTATTTGGTCAATTATCGATATTCGTTTACTGGCTTGTTGGCAACGATGGGCGTAAAGTTTGGTGGTGAAGATATTCGATTCCAAGATTTGGCTTTTAATCTTAATTTTCCGACAAAAAAAGCTGGTACTTTCACACTTTTTGGAATGGGGGGCTTGAGTAGCAATGTTTTTGCGGCCGTAAGAGATACTTCTCAATGGGAAGTACAGAAAGATGGATTTGATATAAATTATAAAAACCAAATGGGAGCAGCTGGGGTGACTCACAGTGTAAATTTAGGTAAAAGAACTTTGTGGAGAACGGCAATTGTAGCTTCGGGGTTGAGTAGTTCGAGAGATGCTTACATATTGAGCAAAGCTTCGTTCGAAAAATTTCTGATGGATAAAGATAACTCTAAGAAAATTAAAAATTCGTTTTCTACGAGTTTAAGCTATAAACTTAACGATAATAATAGTTTGAAAGTGGGTGTATTTGTCACGCATCAATACGATAAACTTTTATCGGTCTCAGAAAACACTTTCAGAGCTGAGGGGCATGCTACTGGATTGGTACTTCAACCATATTTAAACTTTCATTTATCGCCATTGCCCAAACTTTCAGCTAACGTTGGTTTACATTACCTCAATTATACTTTTAATAAAACAACGTCTTTCGAACCACGGCTGTCGCTTAGTTATCAACTATCTAACAATCAGTCGATTAGTGTAGCTTATGGCTTGCATAGCCAGTTGCAGCCTTCTCAATTATACTTTGCTCAGTCTGATTTCTTCGATAATAATTTGACTAATGCATATTTGGGTTTGACAAAATCACATCATTATGTGCTGAGCCATCAATATACTTTCAAAAAAGGTTCATACTTCAAGACTGAGCTTTATTACCAAAAAATATTCGATGTGCCAACTTTTAGTGGTAATTCGGCCTTTTCGGCTTTAAATATCATCGAAGAATATCCTTCGGCAAATTTGCGTAATTTAGGCAATGGCGAAAACTACGGTATCGAATTTACTTATCAGCAATTTCTTACGAATGGGTTTTATGCCCTTACCAATGCCACGTTTTATCGTGCCTACACGATTAATGATGGTGTAAGACGAAATAGTCGATACAACGGAAAGCATATTTTTAATCTTACTATTGGAAAAGAGTGGGAGAGAAGCAAAAATCGAATGTTAGGAGCAAGCGTGCGAGTAGTATGGTTGGGTGGGTACTATGAACGAGACATAAATGAGGAAATTTCTATTGTACGACAAAATTTAATATATAGAGATGCTTACGATTTTACGGTGAAACAACCTGATTATTTCCGACCTGATTTTCGTATTTATCTAAAAAAATCGAAGGAAAAGTATTCTCGTACACTGGCTTTGGATATTCAGAACATAGCTAATTATCAGAATGTTTCGTATAGTTATTATGATATATTGCAGAATAAAATAGTTAGACAATACCAGCTTGGTTTGATTCCGATTCTGAGTTATCGTTGGGAGTTTTAATGAGTCCATTGTCAATGGTCGATAGTCAATAGTAACGGCATACATGAACAATAAAATCATGAAAAATATATTTAAAGTATTTATTATCAGCTTATTATCTTTTATTGCTTATGCACAAGAAGATGGAGCAGATATTTGCTCTGAGTCGAAGCAAGCAGCTTTTAAGCGTTTCCGTGATTTACGTAATGCACGAGTGGCGTACCCTGGAGATGATAAAATTGATGTGACCTACTATAAGCTAAATCTGAATATATCGCACGCTCAACAATACCTTAGAGGCGAAGTGACGGTGGCTTTCAAACTTAAATCAGCTTCATCTACTTGCTTTTTAGATTTACGTAGCCCATTGAAAGTTGATTCGGTAAAATTAGATAATAAGCGAATAACGTTTGTGCAAGATGCCAGTAAAGTAAATCTGACTTTCGATAAATCATATCCGCAAGGGCAAGCTCTAAGTGTAATTGTATATTACCAAGGTAAGCCAAATACATCAGCGTTTGGCAGTTTTACGTTTGCAACGCACGGAAGTAGCAATGCTCCAGTTGTTTGGAGTTTGAGTGAACCTTACGGTGCTCCTGATTGGTTTCCGTGTAAAGACACCCCTGCCGATAAAGCAGACTCTTCTGATGTATGGATTACAATGCCTGCATCTTTTGTATCGGTTTCTAATGGAGTTTTGGTAAAAGTGCTTGATAATAAGGATAATACACGAACTTATCAATGGAAGAATCGTTATCCAATTGCTCAATATTTGATTTCGATTGCTTGCTCAAATTATGTGGAATACAAAAATTATTTTAAGTATTCGGATAAAGATTCAATGACGGTTAATCATTTTGTTTACCCCGAATCATTTACAGCTACTACCAAAACCCAACTCGACCAAACGCCTTTTATGCTCAAGTTATTTTCGGAGAAATTTGGACTTTACCCATTTATCAAAGAAAAGTATGGACACGCACAGTGTGATTTTGGTGGAGGAATGGAACACCAAACTTGTACGTCTATCAATAGTTATGGTGGAAGTTTAGTTGCCCATGAACTTACACATCAATGGTTTGGCGACAAAATTACCTGTAAAAATTGGGAAAATATTTGGCTGAATGAAGGTTTTGCCACTTACGGCGAGGCTATTTATGCGGAAGCTTTGGGAGGTAAAAGTGGGTATCAGTCAAACATAGCAGGTAATGCTACTCGTGCGAAGCGTGCCACGGGAACCCTATATGTACAAAATATTAGTAGCGAGGCCGAAATTTTTAGTAGTATCCGAACATACTCAAAAGGAGCAATGGTATTGCACATGTTACGAGGCATTGTGGGTGATGAAAAGTTTTATAAGATTCTTCAAAACTATGCGGTGTCAAGTGTGGCTTATGGTGCTGCTACGACTGAAGACTTTCAGAAAGTGGCAGAAGAAACGACGGGCCTAAAGTTAGATTACTTTTTTAAGGAATGGGTCTATGGCGAAGGCTATCCGAAATATACCTATACCTATAATCCGAACGAAACATCGAAAGAGTTGAAAATTACGATTGCTCAGTCTTCTGGTACAAACCCAGTTGTGTTTTCGATGCCCGTTGATGTAAAAATTGTAATGTCCGATGGTTCAGAAAGTCTAACGACGGTATTTATCGATAAAGCGACGCAAGAAATTGCGTTTTCTAAGCCACAAGGAGCAATTTCGCAGGTAATTTTCGACCCAGAGAATAAAATATTGAAAGACGTAACTGAAAATAAAGCTGTATCGGCCGTAACAGGAAATGAGGCTGAATCGCATTTAGTTAGTTGGAGTATTTATCCGAATCCTGCTGATAATCAAGTAGTTGTGAGCTTTGATTTAGCAAAAAAAGCTGAGGTTGGGGTCGAAATATTCAATAAATTAGGAAAAAAACTGAAATCTGAGTCAGTTGAGAATTTAATATTCGGGAATTATTCAAAACAAATTTCGTTGAACGGATTGTCAAGCGGAACATTTTTGGTGCGTTTACGTATCAACGACCAATATTTCGGAAAGACATTAATTGTTAAATAAAATAATCTTGTAGAACAATTTAAAAAAGTGTTCTATTTCATAAAATGAAATTATTGATACTGGCAGGCGGGATGTCGTCTCGCATGAAAAAAAATTTAGAAGGTGATACCAACCTCGATTCGAAACTTATCGAACAAGCTAACACTTTACCAAAGTCGATGATTGGGCTTGGCAAAGATGGAAGACCGTTTCTTGATTACGTATTATATAATGCGTCAGTAGCGGGGGTGAAGGAAGTTGTACTTTTACTTAATCCAAAAGATACGGTTTCGCAACCGCATTATGAAAAATTGATGGAAGAAGGCAAAAGTTGGGGTTTACAAATTGGCTTTGCTCGCCAGCATATTCCCGAAGGACGCCAGAAACCACTCGGCACTACCGATGCCATTGAACAAGCTCTCAATCAGTTTCCTACATGGAAAAATAGTAGATTTATTGTGTGTAATGGCGATAATTTGTATCCAGTAAAAGCCTTTGAACTACTACTTGACGAAGCTTATCCAAATGCCATGCTCGATTGGGATACCGAAGGCTACACAGTAGATAGAGTAAGAAATTGTGCTATTATTAAGAAAGATTCGGAAGGGTATTTAATTGATTTGCTCGAAAAACCAAACGATGAAGAATGGGCGGAAATCGTGCAAACAATGCCAAGAATAGGTATCAGCTGGAATATTTTTGCATTTACGAGTGCGGATTTGATACCATTTTTGGAAAAAACGACGCTTCACCCCGTAAGAAATGAAAAAGAAATACCAGTAACCGTACGTATGTGGGCCAACGAGAATCCGAAAGGAATCTACACCATTCAGATTGCCGATATTTTGCCTGACCTAACGAGTAAGAGCGATATTGCCGAAGTACAGGCTTTATTGAATTATGAAATTTAAAGAGTTCTGACGGGGCTACCTGTGCGGTTTAGAGTTCTGAGTTGGGAAAGTATGGCAACTCAGAACTCAGCACTTTTTACCTCTTTCGTGGGGTCAATAAAAAACCATAGCCCCGACGCCACAATTAAGCAACCTGCAATCAAGAATAACGGATAATTGAAATTCCCTGTTTGCTGCACGATTGTTCCGAAGATAATCGTGATGAAAAATCCTCCCATTTGTCCTGCAAAATTCATTGCACCAGTCACAGTTCCTGAATTTCGTTTACCTATATCTACACAAACCGCAAAAGCTACTGGTAAAGTAAGGTCTTTTAGTAATACGCAAAGTGCCAGTAAATAGCCTGCGACTTCGTTGTTTTCAGTCAGACCTGCTCCTAAAAAACAAATACTTGAAGAACCAAGACCCAATACGCCAACAATTCTTCGACCGAGTTTTAATCCCAATTTTTTACTCAAAATATCGCTTGCAAAGCCTCCTATAACGCAACCAATAGCACCGAGAAAATACGATAGTGAAACAAAATTTTTGGCTTGCTCTTCGCTCATGTGGCGGCCTTCTTGGAAGTAAGTCGAAGACCAGTTGGTGAAGAAGTAAGAAGCATAAAAGAATAAGTGACACATCAGCATCAATATCCAAACGTTGGGATTTTTAACAATAGTTTGCCAACTGATTTTATGACTCACGGGTGCTTGGCGTCGAGCTGATTCTATCTCTTCGATTTCTTGAGGGGTAATATTCTTATGCTCAGCTGGATTATCCCGAAACCAAAAATACCAAACCAATGCCCAAGCCGAACCTACAACTCCCAAGATAAAAAAAGCATATCTCCAACCAAAGGTATGCACCAAAGGAATAACCAAAAGAGGAGTTAAAGCCCCACCGATGCGTCCTGCTGCCCAAATGACTGACTGAGCCCTTCCGACCTCAACGGCAGGAAACCAACGAGAAATGACGATTGAAGCATTCGGATAAGCCCCTGCTTCGCCCACACCAAATAAAAAACGTACGATAAGTAGATATACAAACCCGAAAGCAGTACCAGTAAGAGCCGTAAAACCCGACCACCAAAGTACCACACGAGTAAGGATTTTTCGTGGGCCGATACGGTCGCCGAGAATACCCGTTGGTAATTCGAATAAAGCATAAGCCAACGAAAAAGCCCCTAAGATATATCCGAACGATTGATTGTCGAGATTCAAATCGGCTTTTACGTATTTGCTCACTACGTTCATACAAACACGGTCAAGAAAGGTAATAATTGAGAGCAAGAATAAAAGAAAAAGAACACGATGTCGAATTTTCATAAGGCTTGTATAAATAGGGCTTCAGGATTTTTTGAATAATCAAATGTATAAAATATTGCCTATAAAAACACTTTTGGTATGGCAGAAAGTACGAGATTTTTCTTGAATCGTCAGCTATACAAAGTTTATGCCATAGGAAAAAGAAAATGCGTAGTTCTTATTATGCGGTAGCAAAAAAAAAAGTGAGTGGTTGAGAGAAAAAAAATATGTATCCGTTTAAAAACTTTTTTTAGAGGGTAGTATAATGGCCTTGTTATTAAGCGGATACATATCTGTAAATATTCATAAAATTAACTATTTATGATACTTAGAGCGTTTTTGGGTGGCATGATTTTTCCGAATAAACGGAATAAAGAAAACCGTGTTTAATCGTATTTTGACTTTTGAGTGTGCTAAAAAAAATATATAAACTTGAGACATTAGGCGATTGAGCCTCGTGCCTTTATTTGTACATTAAAAAGAGAAGAGTACCCCTATTATTTTACACTTGTAGATTTTTACGTAACTCAAAAAAACGCTTGCTATGTTGATTATAAAAACTGAAAACCTATGGGTTGTAACCATAGTAGTTTTACTGCTGTTATTCATATTGAACTTTTACATCTTCTTTAAGATAGGTTTTTCTGAGTTATCTTTCTATATACTACCTATATATTACACTTCATTATATAGATGCAAACGACTTTCCACTGATTATATATTCTTCAATAATCATGTTGAAAAATGGCTAAATGGTGAACGAAAAAGTGCCGTTTTAGCTCATTTTAAGGCTCTCAATATCTGTTTTAAGACTTGAGTTTTCGCCTAAAATCCTTCAGATTTAGTTCCAAATTGAGTAATTCAAGCTACCGAGAATAGCTGTTCACAAATAAAAAAAAATGTCATGGACAAGTTCTACAATTTAAACTTTTTATTGCAAAAACGTTGGGAATATAGGATTATAACGTTTTGGACTTGCTTTTTAGTAAGTAGTTTCATACATCAAGTAAATGCCCAGTTGGCATTGCAAAACCTCTCATGTACGACCACAAACGTAACGGCATCATTAGGGTTTGCAACTGGTTCATTAGCTTCATCTGCAACTGGGCAAGGTTGTACAGCCTATAATTTTGCACCTAACACTACCTTTTTACAAAAAGCAATTGTAAGGTCTGATGCCAATGGAGCGTTGGGTATAATCAATGAAATTACAATACAATATGAAACGTATCCAACTAATCAATCGTCATCTATTACTACAACCACAGCTTCGAGAAAAGCCAGTTTGTATTTAAGAGATGGAACAACAACTAATTGTATTGGACCAGAAATTCAAGCCTTACGAAAAGGTAGTTATAGTAGTACACTTAACCCTGAATATGTTGGCCTTACTCCTAATACTGATTATATAGTTGTGATTCAGACCACTGTAGCAAGTAATGCTATTGCTTACCAAAAATCTTGTGTGAGATATTACGGAGGATTTGTAAGTACCCCAGCTATGGCTTTTGGTAATTGTACTACCACTACTCTTACGGGTACCTTTAAAGAAGCAGTTCCTTCAACAGGCTCACTCACTGTACCTATTAGCGTAACTGTACCTGGTTCGGCAACTTTTACTGTATCAGGCACTAATTTTACTGGTACACTTACCACCAACATTGCTTTGGGTCAGACTTCGGTAACTATTCCAATTGCTTATGATGGATTAGGTTTGCCAGGGACTCGTACACTCACTATTAGCTCGAATCGAGCAACCACAACTTGTTCGACAACAGTAACAGTTTCAGGTGGAGCTGATTTTGATGGTGATGGTATTGCTGATTCGATTGATATTGATGATGATAATGATGGGGTACCCGATGCTACCGAATGCCCTTCAAGTCCATTGGTTACTAATGGTGATTTTTCTGTTGCTACTGGATGGACGGTTGCAGGTGGATGGGGTATAAGTGGCGGTAATGCAGGAAATTATGATGATGTGGCTTCAAACCAATTATTAAGCCAAACAATAAGTAATTTAAACCTTGCAACCGTTTCGGGTGGAACAATTACTTTAAATGTAGATGTTAGAACCAATGGTATCGGTAATGTGATAAATTCGACTAATACTGCAAAATTAGAGGTTTTACTTAATGGAGTTGTATATGCTACCTTTAATAATCCTAACGGAGGAACGACAGCAACTGCAGCAGCCAATAATGGAGCCACTATTTCTGCAACATCATTTCCTATTACATTAACATCAGGAACGTTTACATCATTCACAATTAATATCCCAGCTACAGGATTACCAACATCAGCTCCATTAGCCTTTAGGTTTACTGCAAATGGTGATGATTTTGCAATTGATAACGTTTCTATCATAAGAAATGCCCCTTTTTGCGACCCTGATAATGATGGTATTTCAAATCAATTTGATTTAGATTCAGATGGGGATGGTTGCTCGGATGCAGTAGAAGCAGGTGCAACTAATAATTTGACTAATAATTTTGCTTTCCCTGGTCCTTATGGTGCAAATGGTTTAACTAATGCTTTAGAAACAGTCGTGGATAATGGAACTATCAATTATACTTCAACTTATGCAGCTAAAGCATTAAACAATACGATAAATGGCTGTCCTACTATCTTTACTTGTTCACCAAAAGCGTATTTATTCCAAAATGCCCCGACCGATATCATTGAAGTTGATATGATTACGGGTGTAGGCACTACTGTTGCTAATGATATTTACGCTGGAGCTTCTTCGGCAGGCTTTAACCCGAAAGACAATTTCTTATGGACATTCCAGAGAGCTACTGGTACACTTGCCCGAATTGGTAGCAACTGGCAATATACAACTCATACAATTGCTGGGCTTACGGGTGATTATAATTTAGCTGATATTGATGCCAACGGTATCATGTATTTGGGTTTACAAAACAGTGGAGTATTTGTTCGTATCGACTTGAATCCTTCATCTCCAACCTACTTGACGAGATTACCCGCTCTAACTACAACTGCAACAAATATTGCTGACTGGGCTTCGTGTCCCGCAGATAATTTCTTATACTCGATGGACATTAATAAAGTCTTGTATAAGTTTGATAAAACAACAGGTGTAAGAACTACAATAGGAACCGTAACGGGTGGTGGAATAACATCAGAAACTGTTGATTTTGGGGCAATGTATATGGATAATCTTTGCAACTTATATGTTCAAAATAATGGTTCTGGTAAAATCTACAAAATAGGTAATGTAAATACGGGTGGTACAGCCGCTATTCTTGTCTCAACAACAAGTGCCAGTAGTGCAAACGACGGAGCAAGATGTCCGACGGCTCCACTTGGGTTTACATTAACTGCTCAAAGCGGCTCTGTATTTATTGATAATGGTATTGGTGCTGGTGGTATAGCAAGTAACTGTATAAAAGATGGTTTGGAAGTCAATACTGCTATTCCATCGCAATTATATGCGAAGCTCATTCCACAATCTGCTACCACTGCGTTAGATGTAAAACCAGTGGTGAATGGTGGCTTTAGTTTATCTGTATTTGCCAATGGTACATATACAATTATTTTAGATGATAATAGCGATTTAAGTGATATTACGGCAACACTTCCTACTGATATTCTCGGCACAAAAACATGGACAGGAACAATCACCAACGGTGTGCCATCACCAGCTTTGTTATTCTGCTTACAAACCAATGATAAGGACAATGATGGAATCATTAATAGCGTCGATATTGATGATGATAATGATGGTATCTTGGATACGGTTGAGGGCAATTTAGACTCAGATAATGATGGCTTAATAAATTCTCTCGACCTTGATGCTGACAACGATGGTATTCCAGATAATATTGAAGCTCAAGCAACTGCTACTTATGTTGCCCCAAGTGGAAATGACAGTGACAACGATGGCTTAGATGATGCCTACGAAGGTGTAGGTAATGCAGGTCTTACACCAGTAAATACCGACG
>JACCDX011367379.1_pt1 | contig 11794 bp, 10 predicted proteins | sample 7449681 | NCBI WGS metagenome assembly JACCDX01 (sample SAMN15323450, study PRJNA562643) | freshwater metagenome | isolation source: river surface water | place: USA:Blue River Watershed | collected 2017-08-18 | reverse complement strand
TAAACACTTGGAGTAAAATAAATAAACACTTGAAGTAAAATAAATAAACACTTGAAGTAAAATAAATAAACACTTGAAGTAAAATAAATAAACACTTGAAGTAAAAAATTTACGACCTTCCTTTCTGTTTCAGTGACGTTAGAAAATTAAATAAAATTTTAAATTTATTTTTAAAATCATTGTTAAATCATTGTTTATTATTTTCTCTCAAATTTACAATGTTTAAAAGTTATTTACATAATTTGATATGAAGTCCTGCTATTCCTTTGATATTAAATTTGGCAGAACCAATGTTATTCTCCTCCCTCTTAATCCGTCTAATCCTATTAGGTGTATCCTTTCGATATTGTTGCATCTTTGAGAAATCGATAACATAGTTGTATCCAGCAATGTTGATTATAATTTTATCCTTTCCCATTGTAAAGGCCTCTTCAATTTCTTTGCTCGAATTTTTATCAAATGCCCACCATTCGCCTATACCTCTTGATTCGTAAAACCAAATAAATTTATCCGTCTGATTTACAACAACTTCATGACTCTCTTCAATTTTTTTCAAGGAGAATTGTTGTCTACACATGGCACATCGTTTTAAATTTAAAGGATATCCAACCCCCTTCACACAAAGATAACAGAATTGGTGACTAAAAAGAGAAAAGAGTGAAAGATTTATTTTTAGAAATTTAAATTAATTTAAATTTTTCTTACCCACAAGACAACTTTATCGGATAAAGTAAAGGTTCAAGACATATAGCACACTCCATGCTGCTAATAAAATGAGCTGCGACTGATCTGTAATGAAATACTTTTTCAACTGGCGAGTTTTTGAATTTCATTTCTATCATTGTAAAAACAAACACACGTCACCTATAAAAATAATCACGATCGATATCACACGTCACTTGGTAACAATAACAATGAAAATTTCTTATGATGAAATTTTTTAATATAAAAGGGAGACTTTTTCAGACAACTGACATTCAAATCTCACGAGTTAAAAGAAAAACTTAAAAAGTTAAAAGAAAAAAGTGAAATAAAATCAAGATGGTTAATTCAGCATTTCTTGTAACATCGGAGCTCATCCCGAAAGCCACCCCATATAAAGGACCAATTACTGACAATATGGTGTTCATCGCATACATATCCCAATCGATTTGCGGCATCCCGGTTTTTAACAAAGAGGGTTGCATTGATTTTATAACTGGAAAATTTAAAGATTTACCAGACCAATCTAATCTTTACGTGTTCATAATCTTTGAAAAGGATTATTATGCGAAAGATTGTTTAGATGATTTGGGTTATATTCAAAGGCCCTATCTTAACTTTAACCTAAAAAGTTTTAGTGGAAAGACACCAACCGCATTAATGGAAGAAATTATGATGAAGCCTATTTACAAACCCATTATAAAGATGGTGGTCACAAGCCCATATCAACATCAATTTGGATGTTATGGATACATGTCTCATGCATCTGTTATGAATAGATTTCAACAAAATGTGGATAACGATGATCTTGTGGAAACTTTTTCTTCATTAAAAGTGAACGATGTTTCCCCAGAACTATTCATTATGGAGGATTATCTCATTATGTTGGCTCTAATAATTGGTGGTGACGACTATCTCCATAAATATATTGAGTTTGTGGAATTAAAGTGGGTCGAGGAATTGGGTGAGATTTGTCAATATTGGAATTATCTTACTCGAGAGAATCAAATTAAACTTAATAACATTAAATTGCCTCGATTGATGTATCAAATCCCTGATGATCCCCAATTTTTATATCCGAATCGCTTAATGTATCAGCGTAAAAATGAAAGGTCTAATGTACCTCGCTTAATGCAACCTAATAATCAACCTCGCTTAATGTATCAACCTCGCTAAATTAAAAATCAGTATTATCATATCAAATTATTATCAAATTATTATCAAATTATTATCTATCAATTTATCAAATTAAATTTAAAATCAGATATCAACCTATCATGTATCAATAATCAACTTTATCATATCAAATTATGTATCAAATTATGTAAATCATATGTATCACAACAATTATTCAATAAAAATTCAAAAAAAATTTAAAAAAATTAAGAAAAAGTTTTTTTTTAAACATCGTAAACGTCGAACACTTAGTGACTGAATCTTTGATAAGCCGTCACTCAAATAAAAAACCGTGATTAAAAATGTCTCATCGTGACAAGGCACGTTCATATTCGAGCTCAGATTCCAGTGGAGAAAGTGCTAAATTTTTCAGAGATGAAAGTAAAGAGGCCATTAGAGCAGCAGAAGTTGAATTAAGAGCAGCAGAAGTTGAATTAAGAGCAGCAGAAGTTGAATTACGAAGAGTCAAAGAAGAGGTTAGACGTCGAGTTAAATTTGAAGTGCAGCGAGGTGAAGCCGAAGTTGGGATTGCTAAAAAACAAGCCGTACAAATGAAGCGTAGAGTAGATCGAAGGAAGCGTAGAGTCAAATCCTTACTACATGATGCTAAACGAAAAAGATTTGATGAACGTAGTGTATTGGCAAATGAAAATATTTTTAAAATTTTTTCAGAAACTGAAAAATAAAATTCATTTGAGATTTTTTTTAAAATTTTTATTTTTAATTATTTGATTAACATTTTATTAATTTTAATTATCTGATGATATTTTAATTTATTTTAGGAGATAAAATCATATACAAATTATTTTAATTAGAAACATCCATGTTTGATTGCAATGAGTCAACATTTACAATTTTACCTTCAGTTCGACACATGGGACATATATTTGGTATGTATGGATTGGTGCTACACTCATAGCAACAAAGAATGTGATTACAGTTATCATAGCCAAACTGAGGGACTTCATCTAAACAAAAGATACATTCTTTCTCTATAAATTTACGAACACGCTTCACAATAACTTCCTCAACAGTTCCCACAAAATATGCACATAGAGATATTGGATGTGTCCAAGAAAAATTGATGGGCTCCTTATTAACGTTTCCCATCTCCAATTGCTTCTTATCCCGAATGAGCTCACTATCAACTTTTGCCTTTCTAATAGGCAATCTCCTTTCAGCAATCCCCTGGGAGGAAACACTATATGCAAATGCTTGTGGTTTTGAAGCAAAACTTCGCAAAACGTTTGATTGTTGATCAATTTCATCTTTTGTATCTTGTGCTTCATTAAATGCTGGTTTTGAAAATGATGCAAATCGCAAAACTTTTGATTGTTGACCAATTTCATCTTTTGTATCTTGTGCTTCATTAAATGCTGGTTTTGAAAATCTGATTTCATTGTTTAGATCTACTTGATCGGTACAAGATTTTGTTGAAAAATATGTTGATACACCAAACTTATAGTCCTTACTAAAGATTGATTTTGTGGGATGGTAAGGGAAACTTCGACCTCCTTGCTTTATAGGTGTAGTAAAATTCTTTGAAGAATGGCCCTGATTTGTTTGTCCTCTTGTATATTCATATTTATTCATATAAGTTAACTGGAATTTTATTGCTGCGCGCAGTACAGAATTTCCATTTGCATCACAAACACGTGGACGTGTTAACATAAAGCGCGTATCTTTTAATCCATCAATAATACCAGAACCATGTTCCAATCCAACATGTTTAACAACATTATCAATGTCAATGCTAAGCAGCATGGCCCGATGTTGACGAGAATACACTTCAATTGTATAAAAACATTTATCCAATTGGTCCGCTGTAACCACAAGCTCCTCATTATCCAATGAGGAATATAATGGAAGAGTAAGCTCTTTATCTTCATAAACGACAATCCTATACTTGATGTCTGGATATTCTTTATGAGAAACCCATAATGGATCCCAATCTATAACATTACGCATTCCATCATGTTGTTTACGTGCCTCAGCATGTTTAGTTATATCAGACGCTGTAATGGTGTCCCGCTTCATATAATTAACAATTTTGGTCGCTTCACCAGCTTGAAATGTAGATACATTTTGTACAATGTTGATTAGTTTATGGCGAAATGGTGAAAGTGGTATTTTCATCAATTGATTCAAACATTTAAAGCGACGATCATCTTTGATCTGCACCATCACTTGTAATTGTGATAGGAGAAAATTATAAGCCTCCGGATCCAAGCTCCTTGGCAAATTCAATGAAATTGGTACCCCACATGGTAAAATTCTTTGCGTTGAAAATAGAAATGGTGAATTAATATCCTCAATATTGTAACAATCAAGCTCCATATTAATCTTTTGTTTAACCACGTCATATATTTTTTTAAAATCCTTATCCAACTCTTTGTAATTAAAGAAAATGGGTTGAGATGCCGAAAATTGACATAACACCATCAATTCGTCAAGGGCCGCCCCGTCACCAACAGCGATAAAGATGAAATGCATTTGTTTCAACACCTTTTTTCCTTGGATAGCCCTTGTCCATGCATTGATAAATGGACTATCAAATTTACCATCAGATATAATTATGGTGATTGGTGGACGAGGTGGATTATTTGAAGCTTCCTCTTCTAAATTATATTTAAGAAATCCTTCAATCCATGTAGGTGGTGTACTTCCATAAAAATCAAATTCTACATGTTTCCCAGGCTCGAGAAAATCGATTCCAAGTTTAGTTTGAATGTAAAAAAACGTACGTGGAAAGGCCACGAGTTCTTTTAATAGGTTATAGATGTCCTCCTGCTCACAATTTACCGACATGGATCCCGAGCAATCCAAAACGATATTGATTTTTGTATTCATTTTAAATTTTTTGTTTTACACAACGCGCGAACGAATTCAACTGATAAATAAAACTGATGCATTTCGAGTTCAAGTTATTTTATTTTATTCTATTTTTTTCAAGTGATTTCACAATGGGAGGAGATATCAACAAGGCACGCGCAAACAAAATAATCAGCATTACTCCATATGATGAAATATTCTACGTGACGTGTTTGATCGTGTATGTTTATTCGAAGAATCTAAAAATAAATTGACACATTCAATTTTTATTCTTTTTTATTCTTTTTTATTCTTTTTTATTCTTTTTTACAAACTTTTTACAAACTTCAATTCCTTCTACCAATTTACGCTTTTTAATAGATTTCTCCCGTGTTTTATTTACTCTTTTTGAAATTTTGGGACCTTTCAACTTTAAATCATTTGTAAAGGCATTAAATTTTTCATTAAATGTATCTAGTGAATTTTTATATAGTGAAATAAAACTTTCTAGAGTATTTGCATCTTTAGCTTCTTTATCTTGACGAATGGAATAAACTCTTGGAAATCTCAATGATATTCCATTTTCACTTTCAGGGTCAATTTTAGCTGAATGTACTATGGATGTGCTAAACTCATTTGATCCAATCTCTAAAACTGGCATTTGCCATGGGTCCTTGGCAATAAACTTTGGTAATAGTGGCTTTGAAATTTTAGCCCAGTTAACCTCACCCTCTAACTTTTCAACTTTATCAGCAAGTATTTTATTTAAAAATGTAATTTGATCAGCTGATAATCCACTTTGAACCTTTGTTACAGTTTTCCACAATTTTTCCCTCACATCCCAACAACCCATTAGAAATTTACTATACAAAGAAGCCAACTTTCCATTTCCATAGCTACAGCCCAAGATAACCAAATCAATTGAATCGGCAAGTTTACCTTCTCCTATGTAATCCCTTTTAATTTTATACCACTTTCTTTTACCTGGTTCATATTTGGAAAGTGGAGGCTTTAACATCAATCCCTCCATTTCTTTTTGAAAAATGCTTTGAGCAATGTTTAAAAATTTCAAATGTGAATCATCACCTACATTATACTTAAAATGTGGTGAAAGTCTAATTCTTGGAGAATTGGTCATAATTCCCTTAGAAAAAAGATCTTCCGATTGAATATTAAAATTTTCTAAATCTCCAATACAAACATCACCTAGCTTACTTTTACGATAATCAAGGTCGTAATCACAAATCAACTCTCCATCCCATTTCATGCAATCAAATATAAAAATGATTGAAGACCCCAAACATTCCTTTGATTTATTTTTTCCCAATGTGCCAAATGGCAAAATTTCACCTGCTTCATTAATCATTAAGATTTCAGAATCAAGTATAAAATTGTCAACTTTAAAAACTTTATCCAACTCTTCAGACATTCCCAATACTTTATGATCAGAAACAGGCTTCAAGGTCCTACTATAAAATGAATATTTACCATTAACTTTATGAATCTGCACTCTTTCTCCATCATATTTAATTTCCACATTTAAAGATTTGTTTTTATTATAAATCTTTTCAAAATTTTTAATGGCTTCAGCTAACATTGGAGAAATTACCGTACTTGTGGTTTGATCTAATTGAATTGTTAGTGTATTTACAAATTCTTTAATAATTGGAGATTTAAATTGAGCATTTGACTTCAACTTCATAATGGTAGTACTCAAATCGTTACAAGTTTGGTAAATTTGATTTGCACAAGGACCCAAAGCATGCAATACATGTGAAGTTCCACATCCATTTTTTAAATCTTTTAGCATCAATCTGATGAATGTAATTGATGAATCTGTGCATGTTACCCTCTCATAAAAATGATTTATTAAATCAATTTTTAATTGATTCTTGTTTTTAAGGGTTAAATTAGTTAAAAACTCATCGATATCAAGCAATGTCACCACTTCTTCATGCTTATCAAAATCCTTGTGGAAAAAACTTAATTCTCTCGTAATTAATTCTGAGGCATCACCGTTTAATCCCATTTTTTCAATTAAATTTTCAGCATTTAAATTGAAAATTTTAGAAAAGAAATTTAATAATTGTACATTTTCTACATTATAAACTCTAGAGTCAGATTTTGTAATCAAGAGTTTTAACGCAATATTAAAAATCTTCCAACTTTCTTCCTTTAGCTCCTCTGGTCGTCTCATTAAATATTCCGCCAACTCACTTAAATATTTTTCTACCAACAAAGTCTTGTTAATATAACTACCTTCCTTTGAAAGATTTACAATTAAATTTGAAAATTTAGAAAACTCCATTGTTGTCAAATTTGATTTTAATTTGAGTTTAATATTAATATTTGCATCCCTTTTTGTCAATTTCTTAATAAAAAATGAAAAGATGAGTGATGAAAAGATGAGTGATAAAAATTGGAAAATGATGAAATGATAAATGATGAAATACAAAATTAAATATTTTGTATTGATTTGAGTGTGAATAAACAGTGAATTTGAACAGTGGAATAAACAGTGAATTTGAACAGAAACAAGTTAATCAACTAAAGATGCCACAATCCGCCGTCCTTATTCCATCTGAAGTCATCGCTGAAGCGGATGCATATGAAGGTATAATTACTCAAGATATGGTCTTCATTGCATATATACCAATGTTTATCAACAATTCACCTATTTATAATGATGATTATAAATATTATGTAATTGGGAAATTTAGAGATTTACCAATAAGAATCATAGATGATTTTTATAAATTTATAATATTTAAAACTATCGAGGAATGTGAACTTTGTTTGGGCGAATTGGGTTATTCTATAACTCCATATTTTGAAAATTACAAAATCTTTTTTTCAAACGGTGACACGCCAATGAAATTAATTGAAAAGGTTAAAAATTCTAAATATGAACCAATTTTAAAATTAACTCTAAGAGGAGGAGAGAGATGGTTATTTGGTTATGAACACTTCATTCAACCGTCTTCTTTTATGAAGAAATATGATCAAAATCAAACTGTTGAAGGATATGAGTCTGAAAATGAAAATTGCTATTCATCGGATTTCGAGTATGAGTATCCATCGGTAGTAACATATGAAACCCCACGAGTACAGGAGGATGGGTATTCATCAGATGAATATTTATCAGAAGATGAGGATGATGAGGATAAAGCAGATGATAAAGCAGATCCAAAATATAACAGACAAGATTTCATTAATATGATTGGTTTAAAAAGTATAGGAATAAATCTGTTTGATGAACACATTGATAAAATGAAGATGAAGTGGATTCTAAAAATGGCCAAGGGTATCTCACACGTTCCAATAAATATTTGGGAATTACTCGCTGATAGAGGATTGTTTTCCATCTTCAAGCAGGAGAGATATAAAATAAAATTCCCATCTGGTAAAACTATAAAATTAAAATGTGCAAAAACTATCTACCATCAACATTTTCATCAAAAATAAATGAAAAAGATAAAATTTTTTTGAATTTTTATTTATTTGATTTTGATTATTTGATTATTTGATTAGATTCCTGCTTTAATTTACAATGTTTGAGTTAAAATTATTTTATTTGATTATTAATTAAGTTGTAAGTAACATTTGCCAAATGTTTTTTAATTTTGTCCTGAAGATATCTTTCTTCTACTACAGCAAAGGTATCTCCTTCTTGAATTTCAACGCCTGGGCAGAATAAGTTTCTATATTCCTCCAATTCATCTTTAGTCGGCTTCGTAAAGTGTAGAACTTGTGATCGTCCTGGTCTAATCATGGTGTCATATTTTTCCAAAATGTATTTTAAATTATTTACATTAAAGATAACAATATTTTGTCTTGATTTTCCGATTCCATCGAGTAAATCGAGGAGATCCGAAACATTGTAGTCATTCGAATTTTTATCAAAATCGTCAAAAAATAATATGTCTCGTGGTGGAAGTTGCTTTAAATTGCCCACTGGGGATATGTGAACAGATTTATTTAAACGTTTTGCCAAATTCCTTACAAATGTCGTTTTTCCAACTCCTGGTTCTCCAACAAGCACAAAAGAAATTGTACAATCCTTAAATTTTAAACATTCTTCAATTAAAAGCATTTTTTCATTCCAATTTTTAAGTGGAATTTCTTTACAAGTGTTACTATGAAGTTTCTCAGACGTACCATTATGAAAAATCATAGGGACATCATTATCAATTAAATACTTTTCCAAATCATATTTAACTTTACGGACACGTTGTCTAAAATATCCAGAAATATATATGAAACTACCATAGTTGTTAATTTCTACAAAACTCTTTTTACATTCACCAATTGCATTTTGTACTAATGCATTTTTCAGTTTATAGTTTTGTAGATCAACCATCTCTGTATTATGAAACTTTTTTAAAACTTTTAGTTTATACATTTTGAATGTTACCCGAATATGTCTAAAAATACATGATAATATATAATTTCCATCAAAAATTTGATTCATCACTAAACGCTCCACAATTTTTATGACTCTTAAAAATATTGTCCCTCTTCCTTCTAATTTTTCATTTCTTTTTAAACTTGAATTCAACTTATTTTCTAAAGCTCCTAAAAATTTTAGAAAAATAGATTTAAATATAGATTTAAATAAATCCTTTTTGGAAGAATTAAGCAATTCTTTAATGAGACTTGACACCTCCATGTCTTTTGTCAAAGCGAAAATGTTTGAAAGCGAAATGATAATTTATAAATGTTCAGAAACAGTGAGCAGCGAAGAAATAAATAGCAAAATTGAAAACACTTGAAAATTGAAAACACTTGAAAATTGAAAACACTTGAAAATTGAAAACACTTGAAAATTGAAAACAGTAAACTAAAAACACTTGGTTGTGCATGATAAGAATGTGCACTTATTGCAAGTATTTTAAGGCGGAGCTTCATTTTTAATTTGTGAAATCATGTGAACTCATTTAGCGAGGCACAGTGTAGTGATACAGTTGCAGTGAAACATCCAAAACGAACAGCCAAAAAATAAAGATGGAATTTGAAGATAAGAAAATACCAGAAGAAGTCTTAAGATACATCTTAAAATTCTTTATCCCCAAAAAAAATTATCCATGCATTGCACAAGTAAACAAGTTTTTTTATCGTTTGGTTTGTGATTTGGATACCTCTATCATGAAACTCAATGGAGAATTGGTATTTATTTAAAATTTAAAATTTTGTGTTTTAAACAAAACTTCCCTTTTAGATGTATGATCTAACGGTTATAGAATCAATTAAACAATCTTCACGAAAGTTCAAGGTTATGGAAGTCCAATGTAGTCTTGGACAATTTGGAATGCTTAGTGAAATTTCGGAAATTCATGGGGAAAATTTAAAGGAATTAATTATTGATGGAACCAATCCACAAGGGGTATTTTCAATCGACTACTCTAGGGTTAGAATACGCGATGTAATTACACAATTTAACAATTTTCCCAATTTAAAAAAACTAAAATTAAAATTAAAAAAATTGGATGTTAAACCTTGGTCAAAGGCGACTCATTTGAAATTAAGATTGGAAGAACTTTCATTGGAGTTTTATGAAAGTGGTGATGGAGTTGATAAATTTCTTAGTCTTTTTTATCCAAATACAATTCGGAAATTTTCCATTAATTGCTATGAAAATCTTGAAAACTTTTTTAGCCAACAGAAAAACATCAAGGAATTAAAAATTAGCAATGAGTATAATAATTTAAACCTTTTTAAAAATATTCAATTGGAAAAGGTTACTTTCTATTTTAATGATAAAATGACGGATTTTATTAATTGCAACTTTATTAAAGGATTTATTCAACAACAACCTTTTCTAAAAGATATTCAATATAAATTACTTAGTAGATTTAATACACCTATTAAATTTAGGGGTGATATGCAAGGTTATTTTGATGCCTTATCCCAAATGGAACATTTAGAAAGTTTGGATGTGTGGATACCACGGACATATATAAATTTGTTAGATAAATTAACACAAAGTAAAAGTTTAAAGACTCTTAAATTCTTTAATTCGGATTTATCAGAGGAACCTTATTTACAGGTGATGGGTCATTTTGATTTTAGAAATGTTGAATGTATTGAAATTGACTTTGGCCATTTAGATGTAATTGCATTGAATAACATGCATTATAACTGGAGCAATCTTAAACATTTATCAATTGAAACTCCAGAGCTAACGGTAACACTAAATTTACTTTTAAATAAACTTAAAAATTTACAATCATTGAGAATTACACGCATTAAGTGTCATGATAATATAAATTTACACTATTATCAATCATATAACATGATTACATTTTATTATGATGGAAATTTTTATCCAAACCTAACTAAACTTGAAATTCATACCAATTTTCATGTTACTAGTGAACTATTGGCAGCCTTACCCAATTTAGAATATTTACATGTTAATACTTATAGAGGTGGAGATACAATCTATTCAATAAAAATACTTCAGGCGATTTCTGAAATGCGGAAACTAAAAAGTCTCAAAATGCAATTTTCTATTAAAAATGAAATAATCATTACTGAAGAATTTGATATTATTAAAAGTATTTATTATAAACTCGATAAATTAGAATTGTCATTGAAAAGTGCAGTGGATATAGAATTCAATTTCAACCTAGCTATTGGATTGTATTCATTTATGAATGTTAGTTTGAGACAATCTCATGGAAAATTAGTTCTATTCTTAACTAATTAGTAATTGTAATCAAATATTGTAATCAAATATTGTAATCAAATATTGTAATCAAATATTGTAATCAAATATTGTAATTCAAATATTGTAATTCAAATAAATGGAAAATTCTAGAAAAATGACGTCACATTTAATTTCATCATTTTCTATTTCAGTGACGTCATCATTTCATCATTTAATTTCATTGAATTTTATGACGAAATGAAAATCCTTTAAATTAAACACAAAAATTAGGAGGTTGGGTGGGGATGGTGGACCTTCGAAGAGATAACATCGAGAAGACGAAAGGGAAAAGAGTGAAGACGAAAGAGGAAAAAGGGAAGACGAAAGAGGAAAAAGGGAAGACGAAAGGGAAAAGAGTGAAGAGGAAAAAGGGAAAAGAGTGAAGAGGAAAAAGGG
>JACCDX010891612.1_pt1 | contig 11796 bp, 8 predicted proteins | sample 7449681 | NCBI WGS metagenome assembly JACCDX01 (sample SAMN15323450, study PRJNA562643) | freshwater metagenome | isolation source: river surface water | place: USA:Blue River Watershed | collected 2017-08-18 | reverse complement strand
GGCTGATGCCGAAGATCACCGTGATCGACAGCGGCAAGGCCATCGAAAAGCCAATGAAGCTGCCGAAGGTGACGATGTAGAGCACCGTCATGGCCCAGGTGTGCTTGTTCCTGAAGATCGAAAACTGGGCTGCGATGTTGTCCTTCATGGTGCCAAAAGCGGTGAGCTTCATCACCATCAAGGTGCTCACGATGATGAGTGGCATGGCCAGCCACATGTTCAGCACGCCCAGACCGCTGGGCGCGGGCAGGTACAAATACAGACCGATCCCGGCGGGCACAAACGACAAGGTGTACAGCCAGATGATCTTCAAAAAGGCGGGGATGGTTCCGCCGATGTGGGGCGAGACCGTGGTCAGGTTGTTCATGCCGAAAAAGCAGATCACCGACAAAGGCACCAGCGACAGCAGCCAGGCAAAGCCCGCGTTTTGCACCCAGGTGGGCGTGCCTGCGGCGATCTTGCCGAAGATCCAGCCGCTGTCTTTCACCAGCGTCATGGGCTCACCGCCCAGGCCGCCAAACAGGCTCACGGTCATGACCAGCGGGATGACGATCTGCATGGTCGTCACGCCAAAATTGCCCAGACCCGCATTCAGACCCAGCGCCGTGCCCTGCAAACGCTTGGGGAAAAAGGTGCCAATGTTTGACATGGAGCTGGCGAAATTGCCGCCACCCACGCCCGACCACAATGCCATGAGCTGGAACACCCACAAGGGCCACTCGGGGTGCTGCAAGGCGATGCCCGTGCCCATGGCCGGGGCCAGCAGCATGGCCGTCGTCAGAAAAATCGTGTTGCGCCCGCCAGACAGGCGGATCAGGAACGAGGCCGGGATGCGCATGGTCGCCCCCGCCAGGCCCGAGATGGCCGTGAGGCTGAACAGTTCGGCCTGGCTGAACGGAAAGCCCAGGTTGAGCATCTGCACGGTGATGATGCCCCACATGCCCCAGATGGCGAAGCCGCACAAGAGCGCAGGCACCGAGATCCAGAGGTTACGGTAAGCGATGCGCTTGCCGGTGCTTTCCCAGAACTGTTCGTCTTCGGGACGCCAGTCGTTGATGTCGGTCGAACGGCCTGCAGTGGGGGTTAAACGGGTATTCATGTTGTGTTTCCTTCGCTGGGGTTCAGGCACGCAAGCCGGGTTGCGTGATGTCGGCCGGGGCTTGCCCCATGACGTCGGTCTGACGCACCTCGGTCCAGTACATCCAGATGAGCGAGACCCAGACCACGCCGTACATCAGCATGAAGGCGCTGCTGCGCACGCCGGTCAGGTCCACCAGCGCGCCGAACATGATGGGCAGCACAAAGCCGCCCAGGCCGCCGGCCAGACCCACGATGCCGCTGATGGCACCGATGTTGCCGGGGTAGTCGTTGGCGATGTACTTGAAGACACTGGCCTTGCCGAAGGCAAACGCAATGCCCAGGATGAACATCAAACCGGTGAAGGCGTAGACGTTCAGCCCGATCACAAAGGTCTTGGGGCCAGTCACGGTGGCGATGGTGAATTCGGTTTGCGGGTAGGACAGCAGGAACAGGCAGATCCAGCTGACCCACAGCACCCACCAAGTGACGCTGTGCGCGCCGTATTTGTCGCTCAGCACACCGCCCACGGCGCGCAGCACGCCGCCAGGCAGCGAGAAACAAGCGGCCAGCAAGGCGGCCACGCGGATGTCCAGGCCGTATTCACCGATGTAGTACTGCACCATCCACAAGGCCAGGGCCACATAGCCGCCAAACACGATGCTGTAGTACTGGCAGTACTTGAGCACGCGAGGGTCTTTGAGGCCTTTGAGTTGCTCGGTGAATGACACCTGGCTGGGCACCAGGTGTGCCGGATCGCTGTGGCTGAACAGCCAGAACAGCAGCACGGTGCCCGCCATGATGGCCGCATAGACCTGCGGCACGGCCGCCCAGCCAAAGGCCACCAAAATCACTGGTGCCACAAACTTGTTGACGGCCGAGCCCGAGTTGCCCGCGCCATAAACCCCCATGGCCATGCCCTGTTTGTTTTTGGGGAACCAGCGCGCCACATACGGTGTGCCCACCGAAAAAGAGCCGCCCGCCAGACCCACAAACAGGCCGATGGCCAGGAAATGCCAATAGGCCGTGGCATACGACATGAGCCAGATCGCCGGCACCGTGACCGCCATCAGCACGGTCATGACGATGCGCCCGCCGTAACGGTCGGTCCAGATGCCCAGCGGCACCCGCACCAGCGAGCCGGTCAGCACCGGCATGGCCATCAAGAGGCCAAACTGGGTGGCATTGAGGTCCAGCATTTTCTTGATCGGCACGCCGATCACGCCAAACATCATCCACACCATGAAACACACTGTGAAGGCCAGGGTGCTGACGATCAACACCGACCAGGCTTTGCGCTGCTGGATCAATTCACTCGCCATTTTGATTCTCCAAACTCATGCACTGAGTGTGGTTTTTTGGCGCAGCTTTGGGTATCCACCTGAAGGTTATCTACCCCCCAAGCAAAAGGAGGATGAGGCCCCGGGCCTCATCCTCCAATAGAACTATCCAATTTGATATTTATCAATTCAAACCGTTACTGGCCGCAAAAATCGCGATTTGGACGCGCGAAGTCAGGTTCATCTTCTTGAAAATGTGCTGGATGTGGATCTTCACCGTGGTTTCGGCAATGTCCAGGTCTCGCGCAATCTGTTTGTTGCTCAGGCTCTTGGCCACCAAAAGGAAAATGTCTTTCTCGCGGGGCGAGAGCTTGTCCAGTTGCTGGGCCGCTTGCGCGCGGCTCAGGGGTTCGGCTGCGGCCACATCCAGTGGGGTATTCACGCCCACATGGGGCTGGCGCAAGCCCGACACCAGCTTGTTCAGCATGGCCGGACTGATGACCGAGTGCCCTTCATGCACCTTCACCAGGGCCTCGCACAGCTGGTCCGACTCGGAGGTTTTGAGCAAATACCCATCGGCCCCGTTTTGCAGGGCTTTGGAAAGGTCTTCCTCGTCCTCGCTCACCGTGAGCATCAAGATGCGCACATCCGGACAAGCGGCTTTGAGCGCCCCAATGGCATCCACGCCTTTGACGCCGGGCAAATGGTTGTCCAGCAGCAGCAGGTCTGGCTGGACCTTGCCCAGCACGCGCAGGGCTTCGCCCACATCGCCGGCTTCGCCCACGATCTGAAAACGCTCGTCCTGCGAAAGCAAGGCGATCAGGCCGCGGCGAAACAAGGTGTGGTCATCGACCACCAGGAGTTGAATGGCTTCGGTCATGGCTCGGAAGACAGCTCGGCTGCCGGGGTCGGTTTGGTTTTGGGTGGCTGTGTCGTGGGCACCCGCAGTGTCACCGTGGTGCCCTGCCCCACAGCGGAGTCCACGGTGACGGTGGCACCGATCTGGTCGGCGCGCTCGCGCATGATTTTCAGACCCACCTGCAGCTCACTGCGTTGGCCGCCTTCGCTGAAGCCCACGCCATCGTCGCGCACCTGAAAGCGCCAGGGCTCACCCTTGTGAATTTCAATCTCGACGCCTCGAGCGTAAGCGTGCTTGCGCACATTCGACAAGGCTTCCTGCAAGACGTGCAGCACATGGATCTGCACATCCTGCGGCAAAGGCAAGCCCTCGCCCGTGACTTTGCGGCTGACCTGCAAACCCGTCTGGTGCTGGAATTTTTGCAAGGTCTCCTGCACAGCCCGATCAATATCGTCCGCCTGCGTGCGGGTGCGGAAATGCAGCAACAACTCGCGCACATCGGCAATGCTTTCTTTCAGGCCGCTGTCGAGCTCGCCCAAAGCCAGTTCGGTTTTGGCGGTGTCATTTTTGGACATGGCAGTGCGCAACAGCTGCACCTGGATTTTCAGAAAAGCCAGCGACTGCGCAATCGAGTCATGCAACTCACGCGCCAGCAAAGAGCGTTCACCGGCAATCGCTGCTTCCCGGTCGAGCACCACGGCACGCAAGCCCTCGACCGCGGTGGCCAGGTGGCTGGCCAGCGTGTCCATCAGCTCCAGCTCCTCGGCGGCCAGGCTGACCTGGCTTTTGTAGAACAGGTTGATTTCACCCAGCACCTTGTTGTGCATGCGCACAGGCACCGAGACCATGCCCACATAGCCCATGCGGGCGCAGTGCTGCAAAGGCGCCACGTCACTGTTCAAAATTGGAATCACCCGCGACCGGGCATCGGACCGGGGCTGGCCACAGGCGCAAACCCCTGCCTTGAGGCATATTTCTTCTTCCTGCATGACCTGCGGAAACTCGTCCGAGGCCAGTAACAACAGCTTGGTGGGGTCTTCACCAGACCAGCGCAAGGCAATCGCATCGGCCTTCATCAGGCGGCGCACCCGCTGCGCAAAGCCCTTCGTCAATTCGTTCTGCTCATTGGCCTGCGATAAAAAGGCACTGACACCGTACAGAGATTCCAGACGCTCCTTTTGCGCCGCGATGCGCTGTGTTTTGGCCGTCACCTGCGCTTCCAAATTGCCATACAGGGACTGCAAGGTGGCCGCCATGCGGTTGAAGCCCGAGGCCACCTGACCGAACTCGTCGTTCGACGCCACATCGACACGAGCAGAAAACTGGGCTGATTCAATTTTGCGCAGGCCATCACGCAAGTTGCTCAGCGGGTTGATCACATACATATAGCCCGTGTAAAGCATGACCACCGCTCCGCCAATGGCCAGCGCCATCATCACGAACTGGAACAGGTTGAGGACTGCCGTCAAGCCAGCCATTTGGTCTTCGATCGACAACACAAAACGGTCAATCGCCATCAAAAAAGTGTTGGTGTGCTGGACCAGGCTCGCATGGTCCATCGAGGGGCTGGCCAGAAAACGTGTTTTTTGGTTGTGCCACAAGCGCTCGACCTCGGCATAGCGCTGCCGCACCACCGGGGCCCAGGGCACAAACAAGGGGCGGGAGGGGGCACCGTTTTTGAGCACCTGCATGCTCCGGTCAAATTCCTGGGTCAATGCCTCGATTTGGGCCGTGGGCAGCTGCGCCTGCACTTCGCTGGTCAAGCGCCAGGTTTGCATGCGCATGCGCCCAGCCTCATTCAATGCCGCGGCACCACCACTGAGCTTCCAGGTGACCCAGAGGGTCAGACCAATGGAGATCAGGGCAACCACCAGCAGGCCTGCACCAATGCGCACCAGTTTGGCCGACAGGGAAGCCGTGTGTTTCATGCGCGTTTTTTGTCAGATGACTTAACCGCACGGGGGATGAAAGCCAGTGGGTGCAGGTCGGCCGCCGGGGTGGGTATTTTGTTCATCAAATCGGCCAGGGTAATTCCATCGAGTTTGGCAAAAAAAGCCTCCAACGCTTCGGCCAGTACCTTCTTCAAATGGCAATTCGGCAACAGGGCGCAGTTGCTGAGCCTCTCGCCAAAACACTCCACCATCTGGAAATCGGTCTCGGTCTTGCGTACCACTTCGCCCAACACAATCTGCGACGCTGGCCGCCCCAGCCGAATGCCACCACCGCGCCCCCGGCTGGTCTGCAAATAGCCATCGGCGGCCAGCGTCATGACAATTTTGGTCAGGTGGCTTTTGGAAATGCCATGCTGGTCTGCAATCGCCTGAATGTTTGCCACGCTTTGTTGCGCCTCGCATTGGGCGCAGTACATGAGCACTCGCAAACTGTAGTCGGTCCATTGGGTCAGTCGCATCGTTCTGAAGTCCTAGTTCTGGAGGAGGATGCCTCAAATATTCATTACAAATGCATTTTATGACCGACTCGGTTAATCAGGGGCAATCCCCGCCACCTTCGACTTTTCGCTCATCCGCAAGCTCCCACAAACCCGCACTGCGTACAGTATTCGCAACCGTCTTTCTTGATCACGGCGTGCGCCCCACAGTCGGGGCATTTCTTGCCGGTCATCACGGCGCTGCCTGTAGCTGGGGCGGTGGGCTCGGGCTCTGACACCTCAGGCAGTGGAAGCGTCATCTGATCGGGCGTGCCCTGGCGTTGTGCGCGCAATTCCAAGATGTTCTGGATCGCCCAAGCAATCGCGGACACTTCAGAGTCGTGCCACAGGGGCACGCGGGTGCCGTCATCGCGCACCTTGTGGCCGCAGCGCACCGGACCGCGGTCCCAGGCGACCTTGCGCATGTCCGACAGCGCCCGCTCCAGAAAACCGCCACGCGCAGCCAATGACAGTAGCCGCATGCTGGCGGTGATCCACTGCTGCGACTCGCCGCTTTGGCCCACCGGCATGAAGAACTCGATGGCACGGTCCAAGGTGCCCAGACCCTCACCGCGCGAGACCGGCAAAAAGGACACGATCAGGTACAGCGATTTGGCACCTTCGCTGGTCCAGTACTCGATTTTTTCAGCCACCGCATCCAGTGCCCCATTCGGTCGGCTTTCGATCACGGTGCGCATGGGGTCCACCGCAACAGCAGGCGTGGGCGCGGCAGGCGGTTGCGGCTTGTCTGGCGTCAGGGCCAGCACCGAGCCCAAAATCGCATTGGGTCGGTATGTGGCCAACCCTTTGAGCCCCGAGCGCCAGGCCTGCAGATACAAGCCCTTGAAATCCGCGTAGGGGTAGTCGGCGGGCACGTTGACCGTTTTGGAAATGGCAGTGTCCACAAAGGGCTGCACGGCTTCCATCATGGCGATGTGCTCATTGGCGCTCATGTCCATGGCCCCCACAAACGAGGCGGGCAAATGGGCCATGTCACCCCCCAATGCCTTGTAAAGACGCCAGGCGTGGTCCTGCACCTCGTATTCGCTGCGGGTGCCATCGGCCTCACGCTTTTTGCGGGTATAGGTCCACGAAAATGCCGGCTCAATGCCGTTGGACGCATTGTCGGCAAAGGCCAGACTCACCGTGCCGGTGGGTGCGATCGACAGCAAATGGCTGTTGCGGATACCGTGGGCCCGAATATCGGCCTGGATCGCCTCAGGCAGGCGGCTGGCAAAGGTGCCTTCGGCCAGGTAGGCCTCGGCATCGAACAAGGCAAAAGCGCCCTTCTCGCGCGCCAGATCCACCGACGCGGTGTACGCCGCGTCACGCATGCAGCGGGCGATCTGTTGTGCCATGTCACGCCCTTGCTGGGCGTTGTAGGGCAGGCCCAGCATCACCAATGCATCGCCCAGCCCCGTGAAGCCCACACCAATCCGGCGCTTGGCCTGGGCTTCCTGTGCTTGCTCGGGCAAAGGCCAGTGCGTCAGGTCCAGCACGTTGTCCAAAGCGCGCACCTGCAAGGCCACGCTGTGGGCAAAGGCCTCAAAGTCAAACTGCGCCTGGCCGCCATGGCCAAAAGCATGGCGCACAAAGCGCGGCAGGATCACCGGGCCGAGGTCACAGCAGCCATAAGGCGGCAGGGGCTGTTCGCCGCAGGGATTGGTCGCGCTGATCGATTCGATGGCGCGCAGGTTGTTGTCACGGTTGATCTGGTCGAGGAACAAAATGCCGGGTTCGGCAAAGTCGTAGGCCGAGCGCATGATGGTGTCCCACAGGTCCCGCGCCCGCAGGCTTTGGTACACCCATTGGCCGTCGTCGCGTTGCCGGGCACCTTGTTGAATCTGATCGTCTCCGGGGCGGGCCGCGTGCACCAGGTCCCAGCTGCGGTCTTGTTGCACCGCGTCGATGAAGGCATCGCTCACGCCCACCGATACGTTGAAGTTGTTCCAGCGCCCCGGCGTGCGTTTGGCGGTGATGAATTCCATCACATCCGGGTGGTCGATGCGCAGCACGCCCATTTGAGCGCCGCGCCGCGCGCCCGCGCTTTCCACCGTGGCACACGACTGGTCAAACACATTGATGTAACTGCAAGGCCCCGACGCGGTGGAGGCCGTCCCCTTGACGCGCGCGCCTTTGGGACGGATGCGCGAGAAGTCGTAGCCCACGCCACCGCCTCGGCGCATGGTCTCGGCCGCTTCGCGCAACGCCTCGTAAATGCCGGGGTAGCCGCCATCGTCACGCCCCTGAATGCAGTCGCCCACGGGCTGCACAAAACAGTTGATCAAGGTCGCCTGGATGCCAGTGCCCGCCGCGCTCATGATGCGGCCGGCGCCAATGGCGCCCGCCTCCAGGTTGCGCCGGAACTTCTGTTCATATTCGGCACGCAGCTCGGGCTTTTCAACGCTGGCCAGGGCGCGCGCCACACGGTCGAACAATTCACTGGCGCTGGTCTCGTCGTCTTTGAGGTATTTTTCCTTCAGCACATCGGTGCTGATGGGCTGCGCAGGCATGGGCGGCAAGGCGCTCGACAACTGGGGGTCTTCAGCAGGGCGGTTCATTCGGATATGTCCTTCACAAGATCAAAACGGTTCAAAAAAATTCATCAGGCTGGCGTCTGCCTTGAGGCTAACGACACCGGCCAGACCGGGGTTTGCCATTTGTCAAAGAGGTCAACATCTGCGGTGTTCATGTGCACCAGCGGACTGACAAGAGGCACACGCTCAGGCTGACACATGCGGCACAGCGCGCATTTGCTCAGGGGTGGTGAAGTACGCTGTGGTGTGCCCCATGCGTTCGCGAGCCTTGTGCAACTCGTACCGGGCCAGCGTGCGCAAATGCACTTCATCCGGGCCGTCCATCAGGTGCATGGCGCGGCCCCAAGTCCAGAAGTAGGCCAAGGGCGTGTCGGGCGAAAGGCCCATGGCACCAAAGACCTGCATGGCGCGGTCCACCACGCGGGTCTGCAACCGGGCTGCCACCACCTTGATGCCCGAGACCTGGGCGCGCAGCTCGGCGGGTGGCGCGTCGCCCAGGTCCAGCATCCAGGCGGTCTTGAGCACCAAAAGCCTGGCCTGGTCGATTTCCAGCCGGGACTCGGCCAACCAGTCCTGCACGTTCGACTGGTCAGACAAATGCTTGCCAAAGACACTGCGCTCCAACGCGCGTTCGGTGGCCATTTCCAGCGCCAGCTCGCACTGGCCAATGGTGCGCATGCAGTGGTGCACCCGCCCCGGCCCCAGGCGCGCCTGTGCCATGGCAAAGCCTTGCCCCCAGGCCCCCAGCAAATGGTCTTTGGGAATGCGCACCTGGCGCAACAAAATTTCACAATGCCCCTCGGGTGCCAGGTGGTGCACCACCGGGATGTTGCGCAACACCTCCACGCCAGGCGTGTCCAGGGGCACCAGCACCATGCTGTGCTGGTGGTGCGCGTCCTGCCCGGCTGTCCACGCTGGACCTGCTTCCTGTCCGTCCAGACCTGTTGGGCCTTCGTTTTTGCACATGACGATCAGCAATTTGCAATGCGGGTGCGCCGCGCCCGTGATGAACCACTTGCGCCCGTTGAGCACCCAATCGTCGCCGTCGGCGCGCAGCGTGGTTTGCAAATTGGTCGGGTCGGACGAGGCCACATCGGGCTCGGACATGGCAAAAGCGGAGCGGATTTCGCCGCGCAGCAAAGGCGCAAGCCAGCGTGCCTGCTGCGCCTCGTTGGCAAAGCGGTGCAGCAGTTCCATGTTGCCGCTGTCGGGTGCATTGCAATTGAAGACCTCGGCCGCCCAGGGCAGTCGGCCCATGGTTTCGGCCAGGGGGGCGTAGTCCAGGTGGCTCAAACCGCTGCCTGGCTCGCCAGGCCTCAAGCCGGGTAAAAACAAATTCCACAGCCCCTCTTCCTGCGCCAGCGCCTGAAGGTCACCCATGAACGGGGGCGGGAACTCACCGTTTTTCACCGACTGGTGCCACGCTGCGTTGTAGGGCAGCAAATACCGGTCCATGAAAGCTTGCAGGCGCTGGTGCCATTGGCGCGCTTGAGGTGACGGCGAAAAATCCATGGGACAACTCCAGACAGAACCGACAGCGTGCCTGAACGCTCCCCAAAACACCATCGTTCTTTGGAAGGATGCAAAAACCTGAACGTCGAGAGGGTGAATATTCACATGAAATGAATCTTCTCTGATAATAGATTCACTTTCAATGCACGTTTAAAGGAAAATACATGACACACGTCGCAGCCCAGACCACCGCCCTTGCAGGCCAGGCTCAGCAAAGCATCGGTTCATTGGCGGTGCAAATCCCCGGAGCCACCGCCATCTTTCGCAAACTCAAGCTGGATTTTTGCTGTGGCGGCCAACAGTCACTGGCCACAGCCTGCGCCGAAAAAGGCCTGGACGCGGGCGAGGTACTGAAGGCCCTGAACGCGCTGGAGCGCACCGACGAACTGCCCCCTGCCCCTTCGGCGAGCGATTTGGTGGACCACATCCTGAAGCGCTACCACGAGGTGCACCGCCAGCAACTGCCCGAACTCATCCGCATGGCGCGCCGTGTGGAGGCGGTGCACCGTGACCACCCGCAAGTGCCACACGGCCTGGCCGATCACCTGGAAACCATGGAACAGGAGCTGCTGGAACACATGGCCAAGGAAGAACAGATCCTGTTCCCGCTGCTCAAGCAAGGCGGTCACCCGATGGTGGTGCACCCGATCGGCATGATGCGCCACGAACATGTGAGCCACGGCGCACAACTGGAGCGGCTGGCCGAGTTGACCACGCAGCACCAGCCGCCTGTTGGAGCCTGCAACACTTGGCAGGCTCTGTACGCAGGCACGGCCCGGCTGACTGAAGACCTGATCGAGCACATCCACACCGAAAACAACCTGCTGTTCCCGGCCTTCGAAGGCCAGGCACAGCACTGAGCCATGAACGCGAACCCAGATCTGCCGCACGCGTCCAGCCAATGGCTGGCACGCGCTGAAGCTGCGGGCTTGCAGCCACTGCACATCCGAGGCAAAACCCTGTTGCCCATCGTCCAAGGCGGCATGGGCGTGGGCGTGTCGGCCTCGGGGCTGGCTTCGGCCGTGGCCCGATTGGGCGGCATGGGCACCATCTCGTCGGTGGACCTGCGCCGCCGCCACGCCGACCTGATGGCGCAGACCGCGCATCTGGACAAAGAGCCCGATGCGCGTGAACGCATCAATGCGGCCAACCTGACCGCGCTGGACCGTGAAATCCGGACCGCACGCGCAGCGTCACAAGGCCAGGGTTGGATCGCCGTGAACGTGATGAAGGCGCTCAGTGCCTACGAAGCCTATGTGCGGCAAGCGCTGCAAAGCGGTGCCAATGCGCTTGTGGTGGGCGCCGGCCTGCCGCTGGATTTGCCCGAGCTGGCGCGTGAGCACCCCGATGTGGCCTTGATTCCCATTTTGTCGGATGCGCGCGGCGTGCAGTTGCTGGTGCGCAAGTGGGAAAAGAAAGGCCGTCTGCCCGACGCCATCGTGATCGAAAACCCACGCCTGGCCGGCGGTCACCTGGGCGCAGCCAAGGTGACCGATCTGGGCGATGCGCGTTTTGATTTCGAGGTGGTCATTCCGCAGGTGCGCGAATTCTTCCGCCAGGCCGGTTACGAGCGCGACATTCCGCTGATTGCGGCCGGCGGCATTGACAGCCATGCCGACATTCTGAGGCTGCAAGGTCTGGGCGCTGCAGGCGTGCAGCTGGGCACTGCCTTTGCCGTCACCCAGGAATGCGACGCTTCAGAAGTATTCAAAAACATCCTGGCACAAGCCAAGCCGCAAGATCTTGTGGAATTCACCAGCGTGGCCGGTTTGCCGGCGCGCGCGGTGCGCACGCCCTGGCTGGACAAATACCTGCGCATCCTGCCCGTGTTGCAAGCGCGTGCCCACCCCAAGGCCAAGTGCAATATGTCATTTGACTGCCTGCAAACCTGCGGCTTGCGCGATGGCATTTCGGGCATTGGCCAGTTCTGCATCGATCAGCAACTCGGCCACGCCATGGCGGGTGATGCCGAACGTGGCCTGTTCTTCCGCGGCACCGGGCGCCTGCCCTTTGGCGAGCAGATCCGCGGCGTGGCCGATCTGGTGCGGCACCTGCTCACGCCTGCCCCGCTCGGCGCAGCCTGAGCGCAGAAGACCATGACCT
>JACCDX011493849.1_pt1 | contig 11803 bp, 10 predicted proteins | sample 7449681 | NCBI WGS metagenome assembly JACCDX01 (sample SAMN15323450, study PRJNA562643) | freshwater metagenome | isolation source: river surface water | place: USA:Blue River Watershed | collected 2017-08-18 | reverse complement strand
TGCAACTACTCTTAATAATACATTAAGTGTTACTGATGCAACTACTCTTAATAATACATTAAGTGTTACTGATGCAACTACTCTTAATAATACATTAAGTGTTACTGGCGCAACTACACTTAATGATACATTAGATGTTACTGGCGATGTAACTTTTAATTCTTCAACACAGTCAATTAGTAAGGATACTGGTGCTCTTGTATTAACTAATGGTGGTTTAGGTGTAGAAGGTAATACAAATATTGGTGGAAATGTAGATATTGATGGTTCTTTAACTGTCGATTCATATATTGAACTTAATTCATCATTAAGAGATATTAATGATAGTACTGCTTCTGGAAAATTTGATTATCGATTATCATCTGTTGGAACTGGAGTATCTTGGAGACCACCAGGAGTTCAGACTCAAAATGCTATTTGGGTTACAATGGATGGTAATGATTCAAATACTGGATATTTGGAAGGTGATGCAAAAAGAACCATTGGAGCTGCTGCTTCAATTGCTGAACCTGGAGATACTATTTTTGTTCGTTCAGGTGTTTATTATGAAAATAACCCAATTGGTTTAAGAACTGATGTATCTGTTTCTGGACAAGATTTGAGACTTGTCACAATTATTCCAAACAACCCGACAAAAGATGTTTTTCATGTAAGAAGAGGTTGTTTAATTGAAAACGTAAACTTTGCAGGTTCTAGTGTATCAGTTGCTCATACTGGTTGTGGGGCGGTTGCTTTCCCTCCAACTAATCCATCAAACTATGCAGTTAGTGGATACATTGCTGCAGGTCCAGCAAATGAGGGATCAAGTGGTAGATGGAGATCTCCTTATGTGAGAAACTGCACCAATTTTATGACCAAGAGTATTGGTATGAAAATTGATGGTGATCATGCAACTGCTTCAACGATTGGTGCAGATCTTAAATCAATGGTTTGCGATTCATTTACACAATATAATGAGAATGGTATTGGTGTTTCTATTACAAATAATGGATATGCACAATTAGTTTCTATTTTCACAATTAACTGTGATATTGGAATTTATTGTGCAAGTGGTGGTTCTTGTGATCTTACAAACTCAAACTCTTCTTTTGGTAATTATGGATTATATGCAGTTGGCCTTGGAAAAACAGAATTTACTGCAACTGTAGGAACATATCCACCAACAAGAACACAACCTGGTGTAGATGCTGAAAGTGATATAGTCACATTCGTAAACATGAAAGATGATTCTAATGGAGGAATTGGAACAGTAAGAAGACCTTATGATGGACAAGCATTATTCTTCCAAATTGATTTAAGAAATTATCCAGATGCAGTAACCAGTGGATTGTCTACTACGATATTAGAAAATCCTATGGTTAGGGTTGCTTCAATTAAAGTTACGAATGGTGGTTCTGGATATAGTCCAACATCTCCACCAACGGTTGTAATTCGTGATTCTAATGATCTTACACAACAACCAAAAGGACCTCAAGGAATTATCGCAGAATTGAGTCCTACTATTGATCCAGTATCAGGATCAATTACTGCAATTGATGTGATAAACAGTGGAAGAAATTATTTACCAACACAAAATTTAGAAGTTTTTATTGATGGAGGTTCTGCATCTGCACAAGTCATAACAGAACCAATTTATTATACTATTGATAGCGCAACTGCACCAACTGCAGTTACTGGAATTACTACAGTTACATTCAATGAATTTATTCCTTATGAATTATTTGGCGGTGAAGCAGTTTCATTGAAGAGAATTAGTCGTATTTTAACTAGTTCTCATTCCTTTGAATATATCGGTACAGGAACAGATATAAATACATCAACTCCCTTTAAAGGGGCAGTTCCAATTAAAGAGAATGAAATCGTTGCTTTAGATGGAGCACAAATTCCATTTACAAGTACAGATCAAAAAGGAAATTTTGATATTGGTGAAGGATTTCAAATTAATCAACCAACTGCAACAATTAGAGGAAGAGATTTTAGTAAAGCAATACAGGCAGAAGTAACACCCTTAATTCTTGCATTAAGATAAGATATGGCAGTAGCACCGCTTAATAAATTTTTAACAATTGCAGTTCCTGTTGCTCCAGGTGAGCAAACAGTTTATACTACTCCAACAGGTGTATCTGCAATTGTTCTTTATGCTCAAGTTGCAAATGTAGGAGTTAATACTTTTCCTTCATTTACAATGACTCATAGAAGGAAAAGTACATCATTAAGAACTGCTGGAAATACCAGAAACATAAGAATTATAAAGCAAGCAGAAATACCACCGAATGATGCTCTTGTGATTGTAGACGGGAGACTAGTTTTAGAAAGAAGTGCAGTAATTACAGACTCTATTGTAATCGAAGGAGCTCAATCAGGTATAGTAACCGTAACAAATTGTTTATACGACAATAATACAGGAATCACTACAATTACAACTTCAACACCACATAACTTTAATGTGAATGATCAAGTTACCATGAGTGGACTTGCATTTACATGTAGTGGATCTTTTGGACTTACTACTTCTATTTTCCCATCACCCCAACAATCTTTCACAATCACAAGTATTGAAGGCAGTGTTGGAACGTCAAGAACCTTCGTTACCAACTCTGGAGTCGTCGTTGGAATCGCACATACATATGTTAGTGGTGGACTTGTAGCACCATTACAGATGGAATTTATTTGCAGTATTCTAGAAAATAGCACAACATAAGTGTAATTATGCCAAGATATTTAAGCGGAAGAACTAAAAGAACTGCACAATCAGCATTAAATGATAGTAGATATCAATACTTATCTCTTGCAGATGCTGAACCTAACCTAGGAGACCCCGTAGCACCTGGGGAATCTCCGCCGTTTGGTCAACAATATCAAATTGTTTCCGTAGAAGGATATCCAGGCGAAAGATATTGGGTTCCTGTTGGTGGAGGTTTAATTCCTGGATCAATTACTGTTTTTGATGAAAATAATCTTGTAGGTGGTATAAACAGTACAACTCAATTAAATTTTGTTGGTCTTGCAATAACTGCTACTGGAATTGGAGGTCCAACCCCAGGAGCTGGAGTAACTGTTAGAGTATTTGCTCCAGGTAATAATGGAGAATTATTATTCAATTCTTCAAATGATTTTGGAACTTCTTCATTATTAACATTTGATCAGAACGTTGGTATTTTAACAGCAGGAAAATCCATAATTGTAGGAACTGGAGGAACTGTATTAACTGCCACATTAAGTGGATTAGTTGGTATTGGAACAAGTGTACCTACACAAAAACTCGACATCAATGGAGATTTAAGATTAAGAGGAACAATATACGATTACCTAAATCAACCTGGAAATAATGGACAAATTCTTTCAAAAAATAATTTTGGTGGAATATTATGGATAAATCAAGATTCTATAAGATCTGGAGCAGGAGGTACATATCGAAACGTTCAATTCCATAATTCCGTAGGATTAGTTGATGGTGCATCAAATTTTGTTTATGATGAAATCAATAGTAGAATTGGTATTGGTAGTACAACACCACAATTTTTACTTGATGTAAGAGGATATTCAAGATTTACTGGTCAAACTGAGATTAACTTTTTAAATGTAACTGGAGTTACAACTACTGCAACATTAGCAGTATCTGGAGGTACAACAACTCGTAATCTGTCAGTTTCTGGAATTACTACACTTGGAATTTTAACTGGTACAAGTGCATGGTTTACTGGAATTGTAACAGCAACAAAATTTGTTGGTGCCATAGATGTTAGCAATTTACTTGTAACTGGAATTGCTACTATTGCAACACTTGGAGTTACTGGACTTACAACAACAAGAAATCTTCAGGTAACACAATCTACTTCTCTTAACCAATTAAGAGTTTCTGGTATATCTACATTTGATAGTCAGCTTAATATCAATAATTTAAATGTATCAGGAATTGCAACAGTTAATGATAATATTGAAATATCTACCAATAACATTAAAACTAAGTCTGGAAACTTAACTTTAGATTCTTTCGCAGGAACAACTCAAATTAATGATGCAGTATATGTAAATGATAATACAAATTCCGCAAGTACCAGTACTGGTGCATTAACAGTTGGTGGTGGAGTTGGAATTGGAAGCAGTTTATATGTTGGTGGAAATGTTAACTTAGCAACTTCCGGTGGTATCACGACAACTGGTGGAAATCTTTATGTTGCTGGAAATTTATATGTATCTCAGGATATTTTTTATGATGAACTTTTTGCTAGAAATGGATATTTTACTGGATTAACATCGACAAGAGATTTACTGGTAACTGGAATTACAACTTTAGGAATTACCAGTATTTCAAATTTACGTGTTACTGGAATTAGCACTTTTGATAATTATATCGACGCCAATGGTGGCGCTTATATTGATAATGTTCAAATAGGAATTACAAATGATAATCAAATTGATACCTCTACAGGTAATCTAATTATAGATTCTGCTGGTGGACAAACTACAATTCAGGATAACCTTAATGTTACTGGAATTACAACTTTAGGTATTACTACTGTAACTGGTAATGCTACCTTTACTAATAATGTAACTTTTGGAGATGCTACAACAGATAGAGTAACTTTTACATCCAGAATAAACAGTTCAATTATTCCAAGTACCACTGATACTCATGATTTAGGTTTTTCTAATTCATTGAGATGGAAAGATGTTTATGCACAAAGGTTTAATGGACAATTTGTAGGAACTGCTGATAATGCAAATCAAGTTTCTACTGGAACAACTACAGGAACTTCACCATATTACCTAACTTTTGTTGATAGCAATAATGATCCTAGAGCAAATAAATTTCTTTATACTGATGCTGAAATATCATATAATCCATCTACAAATTTACTGTCTCTTAGAAATTTAAATGTATCTGGAATTACAACTCTAAACAACTTACGTGTTACTGGAATTAGCACTTTTGATAATTACATTGATGCTAATGGTGGTGCTTATATTGATAATATTCAAATAGGAATTACAAATGATAATCAAATTGATACCTCTACAGGTAATCTAACAATAGATTCTGCTGGTGGACAAACTACAATTCAGGATAACCTTAATGTTACTGGCATTGCAACTTTTAATAACAATGTAATATTAGGTGATGCATCGACAGACATTGTTACTTTTAACTCTAGAGTTGGTAGTGGAATTACACCTTCAACTGATGGAACTTTAAATCTAGGTGGACCATCTAATCGTTGGTTTAATGTTTATTCTAATACTTTTAATGGTCAATTTGTAGGAACTGCTGATACTGCTAAACAATTAGAAACTGCAAGAAACTTTAGTATTAATGGCACAGCAAACTCCAATAATGCGGGAGATGTTTCTGCGGCCGCAGTTTCATTTAATGGAACACAAAATGTAGTTTTAAATGGCAGTTTAAAAAATGTAATTGGATTAACTTCTGGAACCTACGGAACTGGATCATTAGTTCCTGTGATTAGTGTTAATGCTCAGGGTATTGTAACTTCAATAACAACTACAGGAGTTAATTTCAGTGTTGCAACAGTACAAAATGCTGATAATATAAGAACAATATCAACTTCAGTATCTAATTCATTCTTTCCAACTTTTGTTGCGTCTAACAGTGCCGTAGGAACTTATCAAACTGCATTTACTGATTCAGGAATTACTTACAATCCTTCAAGTGATTTATTGGCATTAACTAATTTAACAGTATCTGGTTTTTCTACTTTTAACGGTAATGTAAATCTAGGAAATGCAAGCACTGATACAGTAACTTTTAACTCCAGGGTTGGTTCAGGAATTACACCTTCAACTGATGGAACTTTAAATCTAGGTGGACCATCTAATCGTTGGTCTAATGTCTACTCCACTACTTTTAATGGTCAATTCCAAGGAAATGCCGACACTGCAACAAAACTTTCTACTCCAAGAAATATTGATATTAGTGGAGATGTAATTGGTGTTGGTATTGGTACTACGTTTGATGGAAGTCAAAATGTTACTATTCCAACTGAATTAAGTACTACTGGTGTAACTGCAGGAACTTATGGATCTTCTACTCAAGTAGGAATTCTTACAGTTGATGCTAAAGGTAGAGTGACTGCTGCATCTAATGTAAATATTAATTTTAGTACTGCTTCTGTCTCTAGAGCAAACTATGCTGATAATGCAGGCATTTCAACTAATCTTAAAGGTGGGTCTGCTGGATCTATCCCTTATCAATCTGCAACAGATACTACTACATTTTTAGCAGAACCAAATGTAGATGGTAGGATTCTTACTTGGAATAATACTACTAATGCTCCTGTTTGGTCTAATCCTAGTAATATTACAGTTGGTACAGCATCAAGTTTGAGTGTAACTACAGATACCAGTAGTGCTCCAAGATACTTAGTTTTATCTAGCACTACTAGTGGAGTTACTACAGCATTAGTTGATTCTGATATCACTTATACTCCTTCGACTAATTTACTTACAGTTCCAAGTATAAAACCAACAACAATTCAAGACACTTCAAGTGGAACTGGAGCTCCTAATTCTGTCTTAACTGCAAATGGTTCTGGTGGATGGAGTTGGCAATCTGTAAATTCTATTGGAGCAATTTCTGGAATTACTATTCAAGAAGAGGGGGTAGGAGTAGGTAATCAACTTGGCATTACTACTATCAATTTTATCGGGAATGGTGTTACTGCATCTGCAGGCCCAACTGGAACTGCAAATATAACTTTTGTTCAGCAAGTTGGTCCAACAGGATCACCAGGTCCTACTGGACCAACAGGATCACCAGGTCCTACTGGACCAACAGGATCACCTGGACCAAGTGTTACTGGCCCACCAGGTCCAGCAGGACCAACAGGATCACCAGGTCCAGCAGGACCAACAGGATCACCAGGTCCAGCAGGACCAACAGGATCACCAGGTCCAGCAGGACCAACAGGTCCAGCAGGTCCACCTGGACCTTCTGGAGTTACTGATATAACAGTAACTCAAGCAGGATATTCATGCCCTCCACCAATAACTACAAGTGGAGCGACTATTACTATTGCATCAGATAGCAACGCTTATGGCAGAAGATATATACAAGCAACACAACCAACAGGTGCTTGTGATGGTGACATTTGGTATGATACTAGTTTATCTAATGCAACAGTGCCCACTGGATCTGTATTTTATTTTGCAAGATCAACTGCACCAGATGGATACTTAACTTGTAATGGTGCTTCATTATCTACAACGACTTATGCTTCATTATTTTCAATTATACAATATACATATGGTGGTTCTGGTGCTTCATTTAATCTTCCAGATTTAAGAGGTGAATTTATTCGTGGTTGGGATGATGGAAGAGGTGTTGATACTGGAAGAACTTTTGGTAGTGCTCAGACAGATGATTTTAAGAGTCATAATCACTCATTACTTGCAAGTAGTGCAACTGATGGAGGTTCGGGGTCTGGATGGAGATGGGAAAGTATCAGCAATACCAGAAATTCAACAGTTAATGGTACAAATATTGGGTCAACTGGTGGCACTGAAACCCGCCCAAGAAACATTGCACTACTCCCTTGTATTAAATACTAATAAAAACTATGAAAATTTATCACTATCATCCAGAATATAAATGTTTTATATGTGAAGGTATTGCAGAACCATCACCTTTAGATCCTCCTGGTGTATGGTTAATTCCAGCACATGCAACTGAAATCGAACCACCAGAATATACTGAAGGTTTTATTCCAGTTTTTAATGGAACTTCTTGGGAAGTTATTGAAGATAAAAGGGGAATTTATTATGATGTAGAATCTTTTCAAATGATTATTAATGACGATCCCAGTCAAATTATAGAAAATGCAACGAAAATTCCACCTCCAGAAATTCCAGAAGGTAAAATTCTTAAGTGGTGTAATGAATGGATTTTAGAAGATATTCCACCACCACCAGAATTAACTCCAGCAGAAAAATTATCAAATGCTGGATTAACTATAGAAGAATTAAAAACTTTATTAGGATTATCTTAAAAAAATATGAAATTAAGGCAGAATGGAGTTTGGGTTGATGTAGATACTTATATTCGTCAAAATGGACAGTGGAATTATATCAATTTTTTAAGAGATGCAAATGAATTATTATTAATCATTTCGCAAACAACAACTAATCTAAATCTCCAAACTGCTTTCAATAATACTTTTGGAACAACAGCATGGACTTCAACAAGAAGAAAAAGAGTTGTTATTAATCCTGGTGTAGTAGTAGGTGCTACAAATACTGCTAATTATGCACTCAACATTCCCTCAGGATTAGGTGGATCATTAGCAGTTGATAATTATGGATCAATTCTTGGTGCTGGAGGAGCATCAAATAGTGGTACTGGTGGAAATGCTGTTTTTGCTGGTTCTATAGTTACTTTTAATAATCAAGGAACAATTTACGCTGGCGGCGGTGGAGGAGGACAAGGTGGTACTGGTGGCAGTGGATCTGTTACTGTTACTGTAGTTAATCAATTAGGATACTCTGGAATTAGGGGTACATCTGTACCTGGTTGCAATCAAACGAGTTGGTTAGAAGGTTGTGCTCAAGCTTGTAGACAAAGATTTGGAAATTCAATTGGAGGATCAACAGTATATGCATCCACTCCTTGTGGATACACAGTTATAGGTCAAGATTCTTGTAACCCGGTTTGCAAATATGGTGGTTGTGGAGGCATTGGTGGATTTAACGTTACATCATCAGAATCTTGGACTTGTGCTTATAATACATCATCTACATCACCAACTGTAGGAGGATCTGGAGGATCTGGAGGTAGAGGTCAAGGATATAATCAATCACCTACAAATGGTATTCCAGGATCCGCTGGTGGTACTAATGCTGGTACTGGTGGTACTGGAGGAAATGGTGGTGGTTGGGGTACTTCAGGTACTAATGGAACTGCAGGTTCAAATGGAACTGTAACTGCTGGTTCTGCCGGATCTTCGGGCGGATTAGCAGGATTTTATGTTGTTAATAATGGAAATATTACCTGGATTAATACAGGAGTTGTTGCTGGTAGAGTGATATAATATATACTATATAAAATGTTTTATAAAATTTCATGAAATATAAAATTATAGAAGTGCTTCCTGCACAAATAAAAGTTGAATTTGAAGACAATTCTTGGGCATTAGTTCCAATTGATCCAGAAGCAACTCCAGAGCAAATTGATCATGCTGTTGCACAATATGATCCAGATTTTTTGCCAAATCCAGAAGATCTAATTAATCAAAATATTTCTGTTGATGAGGAAAGAGAATCTAAAACAATCGATTCTACACCAATAGTAACTTCATCCGAATCTCTCAATTCAACTGAAGAATTTACTCCATCCGAGTTTAATAATATTGGTTACTTATTGAATTCTATTAATCCAATTAATTTAACTCTAGCAAATTACTATGCAGAGCGAGGTGATCTAAGAATTAAAGAAGCATTATATACAAAAATTTTAGAATATGTAAATAAAACCAATTTAACTGTAGAGAAAATACTTGAAGACATAAACTTAAATCCTGAAGATATTATGATGCAAGCAGAGGAAGAATTAAATGCAGAACAACCCTGAAAATAGAGAAGCAATTGATAAGATGAAAATTTGTCTACAATGTGAACATTTTTTCAAACCAACTCGTCAATGTAAAAAATGTGGATGTTTTATGCCACTTAAAGTAAGAATACCTGGTCAAAAATGTCCTGTTGATAAGTGGTAATTAAATGAATGATTTAATTCAGATTATTAAAGTTCTTGATGAAGAAGAATTGAAAATTGTTAATTCATACATTGATGAGTTAACTTTTCAAGAGAATACTGTTTTTGATTCTAATGGATCGACAAGAATTGACATTACTGTAAGATCAAGTCTTGGATCTTCAATGGATGAAAATCATCCAGCGACAAAACTTTTTCATGAAAGAATAAATAAATCTCTTCTAGAATATAAAGAAAGAGTAATTAAAATCAATGAAATGTTTCAGTATTATCCAGTTCCTGGGGGATATGGAACGACTTCTCATCGTGAATCAATTCAAATCTTAGAATACTATCCAGATCAAGAATATAAATTTCATCATGATATTTCTAACGATCCAAAATCAAAGGAATATCATCGGCAAATATCAGTAGTTGTTTATTTAAATAATGATTTCAAAGGTGGAAGAACTTTATTTCCACATATGAATTATAAACCTGATCCAGGTTATGCTTTAATATTTCCTTCAAACTGGTGCTATCCACATTCTGGAGAAAAGGTTACGAATGGTAAAAAACGAGTCGCTGTAACCTGGTATTATGTCGATGAGCAACCACTTGACACCTCGCTCCAGATGCCCTATGATACTCAGGTAATCACGAAAACGACCTGATGCCCGCTGAGACAGAAGAGTTCCTAACTCGTTGCGTAGTCGATACACTTGCTCGTAAGTTTTATCTTTACTCTAGCGAAGGAAACGAAAAAGTGGTAGAATGTGAAAATGTAGAACAGTTTATGAATGTCCTTGAGGTTGTTCGCACCCAACTAAACGAAGATACTCTAGTTTATTCAAATCCATTCTAAAAAAAGATGAAAACTCTTACAGTTCAAGAATTGCAAGAAAACTTTGAATATTATCTTGATAGGGTCAAGGTAGGTGAATCCTTCCTTATCAAGAGTAAATATGGAGAAGTAATGTTAGTTCCTTATAATAATGGTGAACAGGAAGTTGACGACCTAATTCGAATACATACGAATCACGAAGAAGGTTGTTGACAAAAAACTCCAAATCTGGTAAAATGATTTGGAGACTTTAAGCGAGTGAGACTTGGTAGTCAGAGGAGTCTTATAAACTCTTTCCGCCAGATTAGCGGCTTTGACCTGGTTCGAATCCAGGCACTCGTATTGCTATTCGTTATTTGCGAATAGTGAATGCTCGTTTAGCAATCTAGGAATGCAATCGTCTCATAAACGATCGAAGGTCGGGGCAGAACCGACAACGAGCACTTGACAATCTAAGCACTAAGTGTTATGATTGTCTTATCGTCGGTATGGTGGAATCGGTAGACACACCAGACTTAGTTAATTGAGCCTCATTTGGGAAACCTTATGAGTGTAACTCCTCAAATTCGGGGAAACCTGTAAAATGGCAATCCCGAGCCAAGCAAGAGTAATCTTGAAGGTGTAGAGACTAGACGGGGAGTACCTAAACCTAAAGGTATGGTGAAGGGATAGTCCAGACCACAAACCGTAAGGGCAAGGAAACTTGTAGTGGTAAGAAAATCTGTTGGGCATTGCCCGTGGGAGTTCAAGTCTCCCTACCGACATTAAAAATAAATATAAGATATTGGTCCAATCCAAATGTCTTACAGAATATCTCAAAAATACTGCTGGTATGATAATGGCAGTATGATTGTGAAAATGTACTTTATTAATGGTGTACCTTTCACATTTGATGAATTGCATGATGGGCATTTATATGACCAAGATTTATTAAGAGAAGCAGATAAAAATAGAACTTATGATCCTGAAGACTTATTTTTATCCTCTTTTTATCTAATAGATGAAGAGGCACATCCATTACTTTTTGATATGGAATTAGAAAATCCAGAAGACCTTCCAAAAGATATTGAAGAAGATTTGACTTCATAAATATATCATAATAAGGTCTAAAATCATAAGAAAATGGCTCTGAACAAGCTGGATAATTTTATCAAGAATACTGAAGGTCGTATTTTATATGTAAATCCAAACGACCTTGATTCGACTGATAGTATAGAAAATCAAGGTAACTCTCTTACTCGTCCATTCAAAAC
>JACCDX011598855.1_pt1 | contig 11807 bp, 9 predicted proteins | sample 7449681 | NCBI WGS metagenome assembly JACCDX01 (sample SAMN15323450, study PRJNA562643) | freshwater metagenome | isolation source: river surface water | place: USA:Blue River Watershed | collected 2017-08-18 | reverse complement strand
GATCAAAAACCACAGGTCATGGGTTCGGGTTTGGTAGTCCATGGCGCGATCCTCAAAAGGGTCAAGACTCGGCCGTGAAGCCGATGCGCTTGACCAGCGGGCCCCAGCGGTCGTATTGCTCACGCAGGCTCTGGGCGAGCTCTTCGGGGGTGGAGCCACGCGCCACCAATCCGACCACCGCCAGACTGTCGATCACCGATTTGTCGCGCACAGCGGCATTGATGGCGGCATTGGCAGCCGCCACCACATGGGCGGGGGTGCGCGCCGGCGCAAAGATCGAGAACCACTCGTCCACCGTCAGCTCGGGGAAGCCCTGTTCGGCAAACGTGGGCACTTCAGGCACGAAGGGTGAGCGGCGGGCGCCCGAGGTGGCCAGAATCCGCATCTTGCCGGCGCGGTGATTGGCCAGGAAGTCACCGTGCGGCGTCACCATGGCAGCGATTTGGCCGCCCACGACATCGGTCACGCCAGGCACCGAGCCTTTGTACGGCACGTGATTCATGGCGACCCCCGAGTTGATGCCCAGCAAAGCGCCCAGGAAGTGGGGCGTCGAGCCGGCACCCGGCGAGCCATAGTTGGCCAGCGTGGGATTGGCCTTGGCCCAGTCCAGGAACTGGCGCACATTTTTGACGCTTTCGGGCACCAGAGGGCCCACCGCCAAACCATGGTTGATGATCGATGTCATGGAAATCGGCACGAAATCCTTGAACGGGTCGTAGCTCAGGTTGCGATACACATGCGGAAACACCGCCAGCATCGAAAACGGCGTCAGCGCCAGGTGCGAGCCATCGGCCGGAGCCGGCTTGAGCACATCGAGGGCGATGCGGCCACCGGCCCCGGGCCGGTTGTCCACCACAGCCACATTCCGGGTGTAGGCACTGCCGGCCATCTTTTCGCCGACTCGTCGCGACACGATATCGCCCGAGCTGCCGGCCGGGAAGCCATAAAAAATCTTCACTTGCTCGATCGGCAGCCCGGCTTGGGCCCAGACCTTCTGGAAGGGGGCTGAGCCGAGCACGGTGGCGGCCAGTCCGGCCTGAATGAATTGACGTCTTTGTGTCATGGAATGGTCTCCTCTGGGTGGACGAAAGTCAGATGCACAAGGCCTTGATGTCCTCGGGCACCTCGATGGCCTTGATCCGTTCGGGATCGTCGGGGTGCCGGATGCAAAAGGCGCGCTTTTCGGTGCCCTCGCAAAGGATGTCTTCGCCCCGACGGATCTCGTGCCGGTGCGTGAACACCTTCGGGGACCATTCGATCACCGAGGTGTGTACTTGGATGCGCTGGCCGTAGGTGGCCGGCCGCATGAAGCGGGTGTGGATTTCCAGCAAGGGCGTCCCGATGATGCCGCGCGTTTTGACCAGCTCCCGCCAGGGCGGCACGCCACACTGCATGAAGAAGTTCAGCGACGACGCATCCATCCATTTGCTGAAATTGGGAAAAAACACGATGCCCGCCGGATCGCAGTCGCCAAACAGCACATCGACCTCAAAAACGACGGTCTTGCTCATGTCCGGTGCCTCAGCGCGGCGCCATGCGCAACGCGCCATCGAGCCGGATCACCTCACCATTGAGGTGGCCGTTGGTCACGATGTGCAAAGCCAGGTCTGCGAATTCACCGGGCTGGCCCAAACGCGGCGGAAACGGGATCGAGGCCGCCAGCGAGGCTTGAATCGGCTCGGGCAAAGACTTGAGCAAAGGGGTTGCAAAAAGACCGGGAGCGATGGTGCAGACCCGGATGCCGTGTTGCGCCAGGTCGCGCGCCATCGGCAGGGTCATGCCGGCCACGCCCGCTTTGGACGCGCTGTAGGCCTGCTGGCCCACCTGGCCATCGAATGCGGCCACCGAAGCGGTGAAGACCATCACCCCGCGCTCGCCTCCTGGCAAGGGGTCGAGTCGGGCGCAGGCGGCCGCAAACAAGCGGCTCACGTTGTAAGTGCCGATCAGGTTGACCTGGATCACCCGGGCAAAATCTTCCAACGGCGCCGGGCTGCCATCTTTGGCCACCACCCGCTTGGCTGTGCCGATCCCGGCGATGCTCATCAGAATTCGGGCCGGGCCGTGTGCCGCCTCGGCCTGCACGATGGCGGCTTGCAGGCTGGCGCTGTCGGTGATGTCGCAAGGGCAGGCGACACCGCCGATCTCGGCCGCCACTTTGTGCGCTTGTTCGGCATTGATGTCGAGCACCGCCACCTTGGCGCCTTGTGCGGCCAGAGCCCGTGCCGTGGCCTCACCCAGGCCTGAGCCACCGCCGGTGACCCATGCTGCTTGTCCTTGAATCTTCATGTTGGTCTCCTGTTCAGGTGTCGGAGCCGGGTCTCAGACCGCAGGCTTGATGATGTAATGAAGTCGGTCTTCGTGCAAGGCGGTCACGGTATCAGCCCGGTGAGTCAGCACGGCACGCTGGTTGATCGACCCCTTGTCGGTGATTTCTCCCCGGTCAATGGTGGGCGGGTCAGCCAACAGGCACAAGCGTGCGATCCGGTTGGCGCTGCCGGTGGCGCTTCGGGCCAGGGTGTCGACCAGTTGCTGGAAATGCGCCTGCACCGGCGCGCTGGCCAACACATCGGCCAAGGGCGCGTCCGCGCCCAATCCGGCGAGTTGGCGCACCGCCGGAGTCGGGAAGACCATGGCCCCGACTTCCTTCATGTTCAGCCCGGTCAGCACCACGTCCTGGATGTAGGGTGCGCCAGCCGCAATGATCTTGCCGCGCAAGGGGCCGACGCTGACAAAGGTGCCGGTCGCCAGTTTGAAGTCTTCGGCGATGCGACCATCGAATTGAAGACCCAAGTGAACATCGGTTTCGTCGATCCACTTGACGGCGTCGCCTGAGCGGAAAAACCCTTCATCGTCAAAAGCGGCCTGGGTTTCGGCCGCATTGCGCCAGTAACCTGGCGTGATGTTAGGGCCCCGGTAGCGGACCTCTGTTTTGCCGTCGATGTCCACCAACTTCAATTCCAGGCCAGGCGTGGGCACACCCAGGTCGCCCGATCGAACCTCGGGGCGGGTGACAAAAATCGCAAACGGTCCGGATTCGGTCATGCCCAGTCCGGTGGTCATGGCAATGCGTTGACCCAGCTCCATTTCTTGCGATTCGTACAGGCTGTCCCAAATCGGTTGCGCCAGCGCGGCACCGGCGTAAAAAAACATCTGAACCCGGGACAACAGGGTTTTGCGCAAGACGGCGTCTTGCTTCATGGCATGAGCGATGGCTTCGAACCCGGTCGGCACATTGAAGTAAACGGTCGGAGCGATCTCGCGCAGATTGCGCAAGGTCTCGCCCATCAGGGCCGGGGTTGGCTTGCCATCGTCGATGTACAGCGTGCCGCCGTGATACAGGATCATGCCGAAGTTGTGGTTTCCCCCGAAGGTGTGATTCCAGGGCAACCAGTCGACCAGCACCAGCGGTGATTGGTCCAGGACCGGCATCGACTGCACCATCTGCTGCTGGTTGGAGCACCACAACCGTTGGGTGTTGATCACAGCTTTGGGCAGTTTGGTCGATCCGCTGGTGAACAAAAATTTGGCGATGGTGTCGGGGCCAGTGGCTGCCATGGCACGGTCCACAGCGTCGGTGGCCGGGGTCGCTTGCAGGTCTTGCATCGACAAGGTGGGGCGGTCCGGGCACTGGCCCTCGGCCAATGCCACCAGGCAATCGGCGGGCACCGCTGCTGCAATGGCTTGGGCATAGCGGGCGTCTTGTGCAAACACCAGGCCCGGGGTGACCGTGCGCAGCACATGCTTGAGTTTGTCGTAATCCTGGCTGACCAGCGAGTAAGGCGGAGACACCGGTACAAAGGGGACGCCAGCGATCAGGCAACCCACGGCGAGTTGCGCATGCTCCAGGCTGTTTTCACTCAGAATGGCCACCGGACGCTCGGCGCTCAGTCCACGATCGATGAGGTATTGGGCAATCGCACGACCTTGGGCCCAGACCTGTGCATAGCTCAAGTGCTGCCAGTCGCCCCAAGTGCCGTCGCTGTGTTTCATCCGACGCGCCATGAAGGTCTGCTGGGGTTTTTGCTTGACCCAGTGCTGCAATCGGTCGGTGATGCGTTCGGGGTAGTCGCCCAACGCCTGCTCAGCCATCAGGTAACGGATCCCTGGCGAACCCTCGCGCAATTGGACACGGGTCACGCCAAATTGCATGGGCCGAAATTGAATGCTCATCGATGTCTCCTCGTCACGCTCTGGGGCGTTGGATCGTGGTTTCAGGCTTTTTTGACTTTATCGGCCTTGCCCTGCAAGAAAGCGTTCACCCGGGCCTTGGCCTCGGGGGCGGCTTGGGCGATGGCCGCCATCATGGCTTCGGTCATCAAGCCGTGATCGGCGGGTTGCTCGGCGATGCGGGGCAACACATGGGTCAGGGCATAGTTGGTGAGGGGCGCGTTGGTGGCAATGCGGCGAGCCAATTCCAGGGCTTTGTCCAGCGCTTGACCAGCGGGCACCACATACTGGGACAAGCCGATGCGCTCGCCATCGGCGGCGTTGTAAACCCGACCGGTCAGCATCATGTCGGTCATGCGGGCCACCCCGATCAGTTTGGGCACCCGCACCGAACCGCCGCCGCCGACAAAAATGCCGCGCGTGCCCTCGGGCAAGGCATAAAAGGTGCTCTCGTCCGCCACCCGGATGTGGCATGCGCTGGCCAATTCGAGTCCGCCGCCCACCACCGCACCATGCAATGCGGCCACCACGGGCACCGGGCCAAACTGGATTTCGTCCAAGGCCCGATGCCAACTGCGTGAGTGCATCACCCCTTGCCCGGCATCGCGCTCTTGCAACTCGGACAGGTCCAGCCCGGCGCAAAAATGATCGCCCTCACCATGGATCACGGCTGCTTTGACTTGTGCCGGTAAATTCATGAAAGTGTCACGCAAGGCCAGGATCAGGCCATCGTTGAGGGCATTGCGCTTGACGGGTCGGCTCAGGCGCACCACCGCCACATCGCCGTCGAGGCTCAGCTTCAGATCTGGGTCAGTGGGGGTGCTCATGCGCAAACTCCGCTAATCAGTTATTTTTTATAACTATATGAGCTGCGTCGCAGTCTGAAACTAGGGCTTACCCTAGATCAAGACGCGACGCCAGGCCGGGTTGCCATGGTCTGAACGACCGAGTCGGGTGTGATTCGTTAGAATGAAGGACTGAATATCCCTTGTTAGGAATCACCATGGCCGCCTTGTTGCCCAACATCGATCCCGATGGCTTGCTCGAATTTTCGGTCGTCTACACCGACCGCGCCCTCAATCACATGTCGCAACGCTTCCAAGGCGTGATGCGTGACATCTCGGGCATGCTCAAGCAGGTTTACAACGCTCACTCGGTGGTGCTTGTTCCAGGCAGTGGTACCTTCGGCATGGAAGCCGTGGCGCGCCAGTTTGCCGGCGGCCAAAAGGTGCTGGTGGTTCGCAACGGCTGGTTCAGCTACCGCTGGACCCAGATTTTCGAGATGGGCCAGATTCCTGCTCAAGAAATCGTCCTCAAGGCCCGCCCGACCAGCGCTGCGCCTGAAGCCCCCTGGGTCCCATGCCCGGTTGAAGAGGTGGTCGCCACCATCCTGCGCGAGAAACCCGCCGTGGTTTTTGCCCCCCACGTCGAGACCAGTGCCGGCATGGTGCTGCCCGACGACTACATCAAAAAGGTGTCCGATGCCGTCCACCAGGTGGGTGGCTTGATGGTGCTCGATTGCATCGCCTCGGGCGCCTTGTGGGTCGACATGAAAGCCACCGGTGTGGATTTGTTGGTCAGTGCGCCCCAAAAGGGCTGGAGCAGTTCACCGTGTTGTGCCATGGTCATGCTCAGCGAGCGTGCCCGCCAGGCGATCGACGCCACCCAGAGCAGCAGTTTTGCCTGCGACCTCAAGAAGTGGCTTCAGGTGATGGAAGCCTACGAGGCAGGCGGCCACATCTATCACACCACCTTGCCCACCGACGCGCTCACGCGCATGCGCGAGATCATGATCGAAGCCCGTGAATACGGCTTTGAAAAGATCCGCGCTGAGCAAATCGAATTGGGCCGGCAGGTTCGTGCCTTGCTTGAGGGCTGCGGGATTCGCAGCGTCGCGGCCGAGGGCTACAAAGCCGCTGGCGTGGTGGTCAGCTACACCCGCGATCCTGAAATCCAGAACAGCAAGAAATTCCTGGCTTTGGGCCTGCAAACCGCCGCCGGCGTGCCTTTGCAGTGCGACGAGGGCAAAGATTTCATGACCTTCCGCCTGGGCTTGTTCGGCCTGGACAAGTGGCATCAGCCCGAGCGCAGCGTCAAGCACCTGGCTCAGGCCCTCGAGGCCCTGGGCTACACCCGCAAAGCCGCCTGAGCTCCCTTTGCCATGACCGCTACCCCCTGCGCTTGAGCCCAGGGGGTTTTTTTCAGGGCGTCAGCTTGAGTTCGTGGGCCCAGCGCGGCGGATTGAATTGCAGGGGGCGGTATTGCCCGGCCGCCCACTCAGAGGCCATGTTGCGGTAGCGCGGATCGTGCACCACGCCACTTTGGCCGGTTTGGTAGATGAACACCGATTGCTCCGGATCAGACAAATCGTACAGGGCTCGCAAAGAGGCCGCATGCCGGTTCATGAACGGGCCGTCTGCTTCATTCGCATGGTATTGCCCCACATTGACCGTGTAACCGTCACCCGCTGAAGGCACCTGGACATTGAACCAACGGGCCAGGGCTGCCACTTGGCCCAGTGGCCGGTGGGCGCTGCGTGCCGCGTGGACCTGCCCCCATCGCCAACGACCCACATCCTGGCCCTGGACGCCGGCAATCCGATCGAGCGCACGCTCCAAAGCCCGGCTGGACGCCGCCTGACAACCGGCTTGGCCGCACCACCAGAGGTCGTTGCGTTCCAGCATGCCCTCCAGCCCGGCTCTGAAGTCGCGCTTGCCATACAAGGCTTTGAAGCGTGCCTCACCGATGCGAGGCGAGATCAGGCCGCGCGCCAATTCATCAGCCCACACCGCACCGATCAGGGGAGCGGCCTGGTCGGCGCGCATGTGGCCGTCAAAGCCCTGCAAGGCAGCCATCGCCGCTGCCGCCAGCGGGTGTTGGGCTTGCGACTGCAACAGATGAGGCCACAGGCGCAGCATCGCTTCGGACTTCACATCGTTTTGCAACTCGCGCATGCTGGCCATGTCGTGCTGCGCCCGCGCCAGAAGCTGTTGCTCGATGCGCTGGTAGCGGTAGGGCAGGATCCAGTCCTGTGTCAGAGGGTCGGGGCGGCCGGGGGGTTCGATGCGTTGGTTGGCGGTGGCCATCCAGTGGCGCTCGCCCAGGTCTTGCGGCAAGTCGGTGGTGGCACGCCAACCCTGCCAGTCGTACTGTGGCATCCAGCCCGGGGCAGGCGCCACGCCACGCAAGTCGTTGTCGGCACGCCGGACGGGCGCTTGCCCGATCGCCCGCATGCGGATGTGTCCTTGCACATCGGCGGCCAGTGCGCTTTGCATGGGGGAGTGATGGTGTGCGAAGGCCTCAAACACACTGTCGACGTCTTGTGCCGTATTGGCCAGCAGGCCCGCCAGCACGCCCCGGTTGTCGTCGCTCAGGGCGCTGAAACGCAAGGACAGCACGTGCCGGCTGAGGTCCAACACCTCGGCATGGCTGCTCACGGCATCGCTGATGACCGGACCGTGGCGGGTGCTGCGGGGCTTGAACACCACATCGGCATGTCCTTTGACCCGGATGGTTTCGGTCCGGCTCTGGAACGGGGCCCAGCCGGTGGGGGTTTGGTACTGTTCGGGTTGGTCAGGGCGGATGCGCTCGATGTAGAGGTCTTGCACATCGGGGCCGGTGTTGGTAAAGGCCCAGGCCACCCCTGGTGTGCGCCCCAACACCACAAAAGGCAAGCCGGGCAGGGTGGCGCCGATCACTTTCAGGGGTTTCCAGTCGTGCCCGTCGGGGCCGCGCCCGGCCGGCGCTTGCAGGCTGGCGAAGTACCAAATTGCCGGAGCGCTCAGTCCCAGATGCGGATCGTTGGCCAGCAGGGGTTTGCCACTGGTGGTGCGCGGCCCGGCCAGTGCCCAATTGTTGCTGCCTTTGCCTTCGTGTGTGCCAGCGTTGCGCACCCAGTCTTGTGCCCACAGTGCCCAGGCGTCTTGGACGGTGCGGCTCCATTCAGCCCGGGGTTCGGGCGCATGCCGGGTGTAGACGCCCAGTGATCGATACAACTGCGCGAGATCCACGCTGCTCAGCGGGGCCTCGCCGGGGTAAGGCGGCATCAATTCCCACAGGCGCTGGGTATCGAGCACTTGCAACAGCGACAGGCGGGCGTACTCATGCCCCCAATTGCCGCCCAAGTCCAGCGCCATCATCAACGCCCAACCCACGCTGTCCTCAGGGGTCCAGGGCGGCTCGCGATCGCCCGGCTTGACGCCCAGCAGGTGAAATTCGGGTGAAAGCGCTTGCGGGCTCTGCGCATGAAAAGCACCGATGCCGGCGCTGTAGCGTTGCAGCGCTTCCTGGGCATGGGCGGGCAAGCCCCGGTATTGGCGTTGGGCTGCGCCCGCGATGTCCAGCGTGCGCAACAACTTGTCCAGCTCCAGCGTGGCGGGTCCCAGCACCTCGGACAGTTGCCCGTGCATCAGGCGCCGGTTAAAGGCCAGTTGCCAGCCGCGCTCCTGGGCATGCACAAACCCCAGGGCAAACCAGGCGTCCTGGGGGGACCGGGCCTGAATGTGGGTGACGTCCGCATCATCGCGCCGGACCAGCACCTCGGCCGACAGACCCTGAATGCTCAGCGTTCCGTCCAGTTGGGGCAGGGCGCGCCAGGCGTAGAAGGCCACGGCAACGGCCAGCGCAAAGATCAAGGCCAATAAAGCCCACAGTGACTTTTTAAGCATGTCCACAAGCTTAGCTCATGTTTTCAATGGGAAACAACCTGTTTATTGGAACATCGGAGGAGCTTCGCAATGTTCCCGGTGTTCGGGAGATCAGCGTCGAGGTGTCGCAGTTCGTGACCCGTTGATCACCCCGGCTTTGGGTTGTGAGCTCTGATGCCACATCTCACGCAAGGCTTTTTCAAAGTTCCTTGCGAATCGGGACGTGTCAAACAAGGGCGACCTTGAGACACACTCTCTGAGCGTGCTTCGTCGTTGAGCAAGTCGGTCCAGGTCTGAAGCGAATTGAACTGCTTTGTTGATGTAGTCGTTAACATCAGAGCCGATCCAATCAGAGTTTCCTGCGTTGAGAGCTATCGATTCACCCAGATGCGACAGGAACCGATCCCCCATCAGGGTCAAAACAGGAACCCCCATCCATAAGGAATCTAGAGATGTGGTTCCGCCAGGATACGGAAATGTGTCAAGGACCATGTCTACCCGCTGGTAGGCTGCAAAATAATCTTTTCTGGATGCGGGCCCTTCCAGGATTAAACGTTCAACAGGGATGTCAAATTTCTGGAATCGACTTCTTACTTCTTCTGCCAGCGAAAGATCGCCTAATTGCTTTGACTTGAGTAAGAGCTTAGACGAAGAAACCCTGTGAAGAACGGAGGACCAAGTCTCAACAACCTGATCGTTCATCTTCGACAGATTACCGAACGAACCAAAGGTGAAAAAGCCATTTCTCAATGCGGGCAATGTGGCAACCGTAACCCTTTCAGCAGGGGGCTTGAGACAGAACCAGGTTTCAGCCAGGTTCCAGAGGGTTTCGGTGAAATGATCCGCTTCATTTGCAGACGACATTGGAGGGGCGCCTAAAAAATAATCCATCTCTGGTAGCCCTGTCGTCGCAAAATAACCCAACCAGGAAACTTGTACCGGAGCTGGTTTGAATGAAAAAACTGCCAGTCGGTTGTGAGCTGTATGACCTGAGAGGTCAATCAGTACATGAATGCCTTTTTGATGAATGAACGTGGAAGCGGCTTGGTCTGACATCCCGTCAATTGGCGACCACTCGGTAAAAAATACTTTGATTCGCTGGGTCAGATCGTCACAGGCCACTGATGTCGGGAAGGCGAAGATCTCAAATTGACTTTGATCTAGCTGCTCAAGTAAGCCCTCTATGAAGTAACCCACAGGGTGATTGCATAAATCTCCTGATACAAAACCAATGCGTAATTTTTTTGCGTCAGCAGGAACCTCCCAAGCGGTGAACTTGGGTTGGGCTCTTTCAGAAACCTTCAAGCCGAATTCCTTCGCTTCAGCCAGCACTTCTTGAGGGCTGATGGTTTCAAGGTAATTGAGGCTAAACAGTAAATTGCTTCGAGCCTCCAGGAATTCAGGATCAAGGCGAATGGCTTCACGATAACTGGCTTGCGCAAGTGAGAATCGACCCATGTCTTTCAGCGCGTTTCCACGGTTAGACCAGGCTTTAGCGAAGTCAGGCTTCAAGCGGATGGCTTTGTCGAAAGAAGCCAGCGCTTGGTCATACTGCATGAGCTCTTGAAGCGCAACACCTCGGTTAGACCAGGCCTCAACGTAGTCAGGCTTCAATCTCATGGCGCTGTCGTAGGAAGCCAGTGCTTGGTCGTACCGCTTGAGTTCTTGCAGTGCAAGCCCACGGTTATAGTAGGCTAGAGCATAGCCAGGCTCCAGGCTGATGGCTGTGTTGTAGGAAGCCAGTGCCTGGTCGTTCAATTGGAGTTCTTTGAGCACAACACCACGGTTAGACCAGGCTTCAGCGAAGTCAGGCTTCAGGCCAATGGCTTTGTCGTAGCAAGCCAGTGCTTGGTCGTACTGCTTGAGTGCGTGCAGCACAAGCCCACGGTTAGACCAGGCTTCAGCGTAGTCGGGCTTCAAGCTGATGGCTTTGTCGTGGCAAGCCAGTGCTTGGTCGTACTGCTTGAGTTCCTTCAGCACAAGCCCACGGTTAGACCAAGCCACATGGTTTGAGTTGTTGATACTCAGCAATTGTTTTGAAATTTCCTCAGCTTCCGAATAATTTTTGAGCTCAAAAAGAGTGGCTGCAAGGTTTGTTAATGCTGACTCGTTATCAGAAATGATCGACAAGGAATGACGGAAGGCGTTTTCGGCTTCGATCAACATTTTTCTATGAAAAAAATCCAAACCCTTTAAAAAATGAGATTTCGCCAGTTCGAAATTTGCATCTTTCATTTTGTAACTGATTGTCTATAAAATGATAATAATAAAGTATTATTAATGGGTTCGTGCATCCAACAGCGATCAGGCGCCTGTAGCGGTCGTCGTGTGTCGTGCCGGTCGCCCACCTCTGCCGGTGACATGGCCATCCAAGCGACAAGAGACTCCACGCGAAGGACTTCACTGGGTTTCAGGTGTAAAAATCCTCTCGCGCCGCAAATCGTCTATAACAGCTTGACACCACAGTTCTGGCTGCCAACGTTCAGGAACGTATGCGAAATCCAGCCGCACTGGAATTATAGTCATCAAAAAATATTAATAACATGAATGATATGCTCTAATTATTAAATCAATGTGATGAAAAAAAAGGGGCTGTGATGAAGCAAACTTTGACCTGGATGTGGGTGGTTTCGGCGGCGTTGGCTTGTTGACCCAGAGTGCGCGCACCGCTTACCTGGCCGATGCTGCGGCGAACCCCTTGCCGGTTGACGCGGCCAACCCACTGCCCGCCACATCCGCTTTCGGCATGCGCCGGGCTTTGCTCAAAAACGACCTGCGCTCAGGTTGGGTGCCCGACAAGCCCACCTTGCTGTGCGGAGCCGACAACGATCCGTCGGTGTTTTTCGAGGAAAACACCACCACATTCATGTAATGACCCACTGAATTCCTGCACAGGTCATACTATTGGAGAAAACAGCCATGAGTATGACGATGGAAGACGACATCAAGAGGTGGACGGCCAAGCGCAAAGCGGCGCTGGTCATGGAGATCATT
>JACCDX011056689.1_pt1 | contig 11807 bp, 9 predicted proteins | sample 7449681 | NCBI WGS metagenome assembly JACCDX01 (sample SAMN15323450, study PRJNA562643) | freshwater metagenome | isolation source: river surface water | place: USA:Blue River Watershed | collected 2017-08-18 | reverse complement strand
TTAATTTTTTCGATTATACTTATGCAAATAGGAGCTAAATATCTTGATATTCAATTGACAGATTTTCAAAAAAGTTTTCTTAAAAATCATTTTGTTCAAGCAATTATTTTATGTGGAATTGTATATATACCTGTAAGAGATGTATTCAAAACAATTATAATTGTTGGTCTTATATATTTAATTGTATATGTATTGTTAAATGAAAAACATCAATATAACATTTATTCGAAGAGATGGTTATATACAAATGGACTTATAGATGAATATAATGATATTAAAGAGAAATATTACAATAATTTAATGAAAATAAAAAAATGATTTATTATATTTAAAATTAACTTATATAAATAATAGATATGTCAATATATGCCGAATTATCATATAACGACCAAAAGGTTGAAATCCAAGAAGTAAAAGGAATTCAATTTAGTGTTTTAAGTCCAGATGAGATTATTAAAAGGTCTGTTGTAAAAGTAACTAAGACAGATACTTATACTGGAAATGAACCTGTTATTGGAGGTTTATTTGATTCACGTATGGGCGTATTAGAACATAATAAGATTTGTGCTACATGTGAGCAAAAGAATGTGTTTTGTCCTGGTCATTTTGGCCATATTGAACTTGCTAAACCTGTATTTCATGCAATGTTTTTTGATGTAGTCAAGAAAATTCTTAAATGTACTTGTTATAGATGTTCTCGAATTCTCATATCTCCTCATACGAAACATGAAGATTTGAAAAATGATATGACAAAGATTTTAAACATCAAGAATAATCAAAAACGTTGGGAAGCTTATTTCAAGTTATGTAATACTACTACTAAAATAAAGGTTTGCGGCGATGACCTTCACGTGGGTTGTGGTGCTAAACAACCAGATAGATATAACAAAGAAGCTGCTATGAAAATTATTGCAGAATGGAAAGAAAAATCAAAGGAAAAAGAAAAGGAAATCTCACATCAACTCGAATTTACAGCTGAGGATGTCTTACGTATCTTCAAAAGAATTACAGATGAAGATATGGAAGTCATGGGTTTTAATCCTCGTTGGAACAGACCTGAATATATGATTTGTACTGTACTTCCTGTTCCGCCTCCTGCTGTTCGTCCTAGTATCATCGAAGAAAACGGACAAAGACGAGAAGATGATTTAACTCATAAGTTAAGTGATATTGTTAAAACTAATAATAATATCATTGACAAGATTAATAAGGGAGCAAGTGAGGATACGATTAAACTTATCACGATGGTTCTTCAATATCATATCTTCACATTTATTGATAATCAAATACCAGGATTAGCACCATCACAGCAAAGAAATGGACGTAAGTTAAAATCAATTTGCGATAGAATGAGAAAGAAGGATGGTCGTATTCGTGGTAATTTAAATGGAAAGCGCGTTGATCAATCAGCTCGTTCTGTAATTACGCCTGACCCTTATATTAGTATAGACGAATTAGGAGTTCCTATTCGTATTGCTTTGAATATTACTTTTCAGGAGGTAGTGAATGAATATAACATAGAACAAATGAGAGTATTGATATTAAATGGCCCCGATAAATTCCCAGGAGCGAAATATGTGAAAAAAGCAAATGATTTAATTACCATTAATTTGAAATATGCGGATTTAAATAAGATTGCTATTGAACTTAAATTTGGAGATGTAGTACATAGACATTTAAATAACGGCGATTACGTCTTATTTAATCGTCAGCCTTCTTTACATAAGATGAGTATGATGTGTCATAAGGTTATTATTATGCCTTATCAAACATTTCGTTTGAATGTTTTAGATACACCTCCTTATAATGCTGATTTTGATGGTGATGAAATGAACCTTCATTGTCCTCAAAATATTCAAACGATGAGTGAATTAAAGGATTTAGCATCTGTTCCATATTTAATATTGGCACCAAGAGACGGAAAACCAAGTATTGAGGTTGTACAAGATACCCTTGTTGGTTCTTTCCGTTTAACGAAGGATTATACGATTGTAAGTGACAAGCAAATGGCTAATTTACAAATGTGTAATAGTTATTTTAAAGGAAAATTAGCAAAACCAAATAAGGATTACACATATACAGGAAGAGAATTATTCTCAGAGATACTACCGCCTTCTTTATTTATAGAAGAGAAGAACAAAGCAGGAGAAAAGGTTATTATTAACAATAGCGTTTTAACTGCTGGAAATTTAGATAAGGCAGTATTTCATAATATTACAAATGGTTTAATTCCTGTTATTTATCACGATTACGGACCCATTGAAATTAAGAAATTCTTAGATAACACACAACGACTTGTATGTAGATGGCTTTTGACTGCTGGTTTTAGCATTGGTATCAGTGATTTAGTAACAAATAAGGATACTGATGCAGATTTAAAAAACAAGATTAGAGAAATGAAAGCAACTGCTTATAAGAAACTTGAAGATATGGGAAGAGGCGATTTAGAGAATAATAGTATCTTTAATAATCAAGAATATTTAGAAAGAGAAATCATCGGTATTTTAAATCAAACTACAAATGAAGTTGCTAAAATTAGTTTAGCAAAGATTGATGAGAAAAACAATCGCATGTTTAATATGGTTAAATCAGGTTCCAAAGGCAAAGAAACAAATATTGCTCAAATTATGGCATGTGTTGGTCAGCAGAATGTAGATGGAAAACGTATTTCTTATGGTTTTAGTGATAGAACTTTGCCTCATTATACGAAATATGATGATGGCCCCGAAGCAAGAGGTTTCGTAGAAAACAGTTTCATAAATGGATTATCACCACAAGAAGTTTTCTTTCATGCTATGGGAGGTCGTGAAGGTCTTATTGATACAGCTGTTAAATCCGTTACAGGTGATACTCCTATTATAGTTATAGAAGATGGTATTTCTAAATGTATAGATATTGGAACATGGATTGACGAAAAACTTGATAATTATTCTAATAAAGAATTAATTACACATTATCCTGAAAATGCAAATATGGAATTTATGAAATTATCAAATAAAGTTTATATTCAAACAGGTGATAATAACGGAAATACATCATGGGGTGAATTAACAGCAATCACAAGACATGATCCAGGAGAAGTTTTATATAAAATTACTACACAATCAGGAAGAACAGTAAAAATTCCAAATTCTGAAACATTGTTAATATGGAATGGTAATGAATTCGTAAAAACAAAAACAGAAAATGTTAAAATAGGAGATTTAACACAAACTACGGTTAGATATCCCGAAGCACCCGTTATTAATACTTATATAGAAGATTTTGAATTAAATAGAGATAATGGTAAATTTATTGGTTTATATATTGCAAATGGTATTTGCGAAGAATTAGAAGAAAATATTAATATAACTTATAATAATGAAAATATATTAGAATTTGTTAAATCGTGGTTTAATAAGTTCGAAATTAAATACAGAATTGAAAATACAACAATTATTGGAAATAGTAGTTTATTTGTAAGATTTCTTAGTAAATATGTTGGAACTAATTGTTATAACAAACGAGTTCCTAATGAAGCTTATACCGCTCCAAAAGAATTTATAATTGGATTATTAGATGGTTATTATTTAGGTAATATTTATCTTTCATCTACATCTGAAAAATTAATATTAGGAATTAACAATCTATATAATTCAATTGGAATATTTGCAAGTATTGATAATTCAAATTCAAATGAATATAAATTAGTTATTAATGATTTGAATAATTATAAACAACAAAATGATGTAATATTTGATAAAATTACCGAAATTACTGAATTAACAAATGAAGAAAAAAGTAAATATAAGAAATTATATGATGTAACAGTTCCCAGTACATTGAATTTCACTTTATTTAATGGATTAATACTTATGGATACTAGCGAAACTGGATATATTCAAAGACGATTAGTAAAAGCAATGGAAGATGCCAAAATTTATTATGATAATACGGTAAGAAATGCAAATGGGACTATTATTCAGTTTATTTACGGCGAGGATGGGATGGATGGATGCAAAATTGAAGTTCAGTTTATTCCAACAATTGAACTTTCTTATATGAAAATAGAAGAAGAATACAATTTAACTGAAATAGACAAATTAGAGGTATATTTAACACCAGAAGCAATTAAAGAAGTTAAATTAGAAACTTATAAGAGATGTAATCAACACTTCAAGGATTTGCTTGATGATAAGATGTTTATTATTTCAAAGGTAAATAAAAATAAGAAAAATAGCAAAATTAATTATCCGATCCCATTTCATCGTATTATTAATACTGCTGTAAAAAGAAGAGAAGCATCAGGATGTAATGGAACTTTAAGTGATTTAACACCTGATTACATTCTCGATGCCATTGAGAAAATGATGAGTGAATTATATGTCAAAGATTTGGAACAAGGTATGATTTATTTTCATATCTTATTAAGATGTTATTTATCACCTAAGAAAATGATAATCAAATATAACTTTTCAAAGCCTTTATTTGACTGGATCGTAAATCAAATATATGAATACTTTAATGAAGCATTAGCACAACCAAGTGAGATGGTTGGAGTTGTTGCAGCACAAACCATTGGAGAAATGGGAACACAAATGACACTTGACTCGTTCCATGTTTCAGGAACAGCAGCAGCAGTAAAGGCTACCAGTGGAGTTCCTCGTTTGAAAGAAATTCTTAGTGCAACAAAGAAAACAAAAACTCCAACCTTAATTATTTATATGAAAGCTGATGTAGCTTCTGTTATTAATCCTATAATGGCAGAAGATGGAATTGATTATAATGACGATAGAATAGACAAAACAAAAATACTTGCTTTGAATATTAAAAATAGCATTGAAATTACGAGATTGTCTGATATTCTTGAATATAGCGAAATTTACTGGGATAATAATGCAACTTCTTTCGATACTTCAATAGAAAGTGATAAAGGAATATTAGATGTTTATAATAAATTCACTCCTTTATATAACTCCTTAAATAAAAATCATAGTAAATCTCCATGGGTATTGCGAATGAAATTCAATAAAGAAAAGATGATTTCGTTTGGTTTAAGAATGATTGATATTTATACGAAATTAAATAAGGTTTATAATAAATATATCGATTGTGTATATAGCGACGATAATGCGGAGGAATGTATATTCAGAATTCGTTTAACTGAATATGCATGCAAAGATATCGAAAATAAAGATTAAATTGCAGCTATTAAAGCAATGGAACATAATATCGTTTATCAGGTATTATTGAAGGGTTATAAGGGTATTAATAAGGTTTCTTTAAATAAGAAGAAATATGAGATTTATGACGAGGAAAAAGATAAGTTTAATAAGGTTGTAGAATGGGTATTAGATACGGATGGAACAAATCTAATGGAGATATTAGCAAATCCTAACATCGATGCTACGCGTACTATTTCAAATGACATTAGAGAAATATATAGTGTTCTGGGTGTTGAAGCTGCAAGAAATGCCTTATATCACGAACTTGTAAATGTCACTGGCGAGGGTTCAATGAATTATCGTCATTTATCATTATTAATAGATACGATGACGTATAAGGGAAGTTTAATGTCAATTGATAGACATGGAATAAATAGAAATTCAACAAGTGCTTTAAGTAAATCGTCATTTGAAGAATCGGTAGATATGCTTATAAATGCAAGTATTTTCTCTGAATATGATAATACCTCAGGTATATCGCCACAAGTGATGTTAGGAAAAGTTGCTAATTGTGGTTCTGGAAATTTCGATATCGTCTTAGATGAGGAATATATGATGGAATTAATTAAAACTGCACCCAAGAACTTAAAAACAATAGAAGGAACATATAACTTAGATAATATCAAAGAAGAAATGGGAGAAGATGATGAGGAATGTAATGAGGATAATATTGGATTTAATTTTAATATCAAGGAAACGAATGAATGTTTCCAGATAAAAAAACAAGAGATTAAAGTTATTTAAATTTGTATGAAATTTCTTTTATTTATTGAAATAATGATTATTTTTTTTTAACAATTATTCAACAAAAATAATGGTTACAATTGTGAAAGAGATTTTGAATATCATCAATAACGACAATCAGATAACTAACAAAGGTTTTATTTATATAAATCCTTGTTCTAATATCAAAGATGTTATAAATGAGCTTATTTTAAAGAAAATAAGTGTAAAAGGTGTTATAGATCATACAAAATTTACTATTGAAACTGGGAAATATGATTATTTGCTCGAATTAACAATGGAACCTAACGAAGGTTATAAATATCAAAGACAATTGAAAACTTATTAATTAAAGTTTTTTATTTTTTTATTTTAAATAAGATGTGTTGGAACGCAGAAGTTTCTTTAAATACATTTATATTTGGAATAGTAAGTGCTATTATTGTCTTAATATTAAACAAACTTCAATATCATCTTGTTTTAATTTTATTATCATTTACGTCGATACAATTATTGGAGTATTTCGCTTGGAAGAATTTGAATAATAAGAAAGTAATTAGGATTTTAAGTATTATAGGAATACAAATAATTTTTATTCAGTTATTGTTATTGAATTATTATTTACCTCGTACGCAAAAACTAAAAATAATCTTAACATCAGCAGTAGTAATTACATACATCTTATTTTTGTTATTTCAATTTCCATATGTAAAACTTGATATGGAAAAATCAAAAATAAATAAACATCTGATCTGGCATTGGTTAGATTTACCCTTATTTTGGTTAGTAATAGGATTTTTGTTTTATCTAATTCCTTGTTATTTGACTAATAATATTTATGTTTTCACTTTTGGCATCCTTACTTTAACCTTTTCTTTATATAACTATTATAAATATAAAACATGGGGTTCCATGTGGTGTTATATAAGCAATTCTTTATGGATTTTTGCGATAATAATAAGTATTTTATATTAATCCTTATATGTAAATGATATCAAAGGATTTAATATTCGAGTATGATAATATTGATATGTGGCACTTGTATAATAAGACTGTGGAGGATAATAATGAAATGATTAAGATAATTCCTGAGATAGTTGAATATAAAAAGGGAACGTGGAAAAATGAAAAAAGAAAAGATAAGTTGGTATGTAGGTTGTTAAATATACCTGAGAATTTGATATCAATAATACGACAAATGTTTTTAAATAAGAATGATGAGATAGGATGTAAATTAAAAATAGAAAAAAAGGTTTCAGATGATAACACGAAAATAAGATTAAAATTAAAAATGAAATTGAAAAACATGCTTTCAAATTTGATTTTAAAGATTTTCAAATTTAGAGTTTATATTGATATAAAAAAGGAAGATTTAAAAACAGTTGTAAATGTAAGATATGAAATAAATTCTTTATTAATGAATGAAATAAATGAATATATCGAAAATAAGTTAAATAATTATTTTATTTCTAAAATTGACAATTACGTAAAAAATATAAATCCTTAAAAATTAGAAAACAAAAAAATAAATATTAAATTGAGATTAGAAACAAATGTATAAATATTTAGGTCATGGTACTTATGGTTGTGTAATTGAACCATATATACCTTGCAATAATAAAAAAATAAAAAACAAAAAGGTTAAGTATATATCAAAGATTTTTAAATATAAGAGTGAATGGGAAGAAGAAATAGATAAAAATAAGCTAATTAAAAAAGAAATAGACCCTAAACATAAATTCACAGTTCAACTAATCTCTTTTTGTGATTTAACAGAAAAGGAATTTAATATAAAACAAATAGACAACTATGAGAAATGCAATTTTAATAATACAACAAGTGATAACGAAAATAATTATCAAATTATTTATGAATATGGAGGAGTTGATATAAGTAAAGTTTTTAAATTACATCCCAATATTGATATTTATAAATTTATGAAATCATTTATAAATATATTTGAAGGTATTGTTATCTTAGATAAAAAGAAATATATTCATGGTGATATATACATAAAAAACATCATTTTTAATATAGATACATATAAATCTAAATTGATAGATTTTGGTTTTTTAGTAAAAATGAAAGATATTTATAATAAAGAAAATTTGAGTTTGATTTATCAATCGTATAGATATTTTCCTCCTGAATATAACAGTTTTTTTATCAGAAATTATACAAATCTAAATACTTATATTTACATCGATTATTTATATAAATACATGAGTATCATGCAAAGATCCAATAATTATATTCAAAAATTATATAAAGATATCCTTTATGATATAAAGAAAAATCATATGAGTATTATGATAAGAAAAAATGAAGGAATAAAAGGAAATGAGGATAAAATTAATGTATATATGTTAGGACTTTGTTTATTTGAAACAATAATATTAATGGTTTTATATAAAAATGAAGAAGAAATAAAGAAGATACCCATAGATAAGATTTGTGAATTAATTAAACAGATGGTATATATAAATCCTGAAAAGAGAATATCGAGTAAAAAGGCATTAGATATTTATAAGGAATTATTTAATTCGTAAATGCCTTTATGTTCGCTAGTTATTTTTATGTAATCTGTTTTATTAGCAGGTCTAATAGGTTCCAAAATAAAACAATTATTTTTATTATAAAATTCTATTCTTACATCTTGATAATTAGAATTAGAAACAAATATAGAAGTCTTATTATTGTTATAAATTTTAATGTCATTTCCAAAACAAATTTTATAATATTTATTTTTATAAAATTCATTCGGATATATTAAAGTCATCTTATAAACATGTCCTGTTTCAATTAAAAAAACATTTGTTCTCAATGTAATTTCATAAGTATCATATTTAATATTCATATTTTTATTCATCAAATCAAAAATTACCTTATCTCTTATATTACATTCAATATCGGCAACCTTATAAGAAATACTCATATTACTTATGAAAGGTATCACGTTAAACGTAAATGTTATCTTCAATTTTAAATTATAAAAATTATTTAATTGATATAAGGGATATTTGATAATAGTATTATTATCGCCATTTTTATTTACATTGATATCCATTATTTTTGTATAAATTCCGTTATATAACTCAATGGAACTTATAAATTCTAGATGTGAAATATTTATTATAGAATATAAGACATCAAAATTAGAATTATTTTTAACATTAACAAAAATAATATTTTTATTATAAATTTCTTGTATCTTATAATAACTTTCTATTTCCTTCCATGTAATCTTATCATCTGGAATTTCTTCTAATTTCATTTCTTTTAAATTTTCTTATTTCTTTATATTTATTTTTTAAGTTCAAGGTCATAATACATTAACCATTCTCTTTTAAAATTATCGTTAATATCACTTACCAAATAACATTTACCAGAATAAGAACATGTCTCATATTTTACAATTGTACCTGGCTCAAATTCATTTGAGTTATGTTTGACAATATAATACATCATTTTATTTATTTAATTTCAATAAATAAAAATCATTTTTTTAATTTTAATACATTTTTATTCCTAAAATAAAACAAAAAAATTCCAACCATTTTTTTGTTTTCACAAATAATAATAAGCCTCATCTCGTCTCTCTCAACTCAAACTCAATTTTCACTCATGAAATCCTCCGCAATCTTGTGATATTTCTCCTCAAAGAAAGGCCACTTCATCCCTCCAACATTCCTTGGATTTACTGGATACAAATCGTAATCCATTACCCATTCGTTAAGTAACCTATCGTTGAGGTCACATACGAGAATGCTGTTGTTCATAACAATATCCCTTTTCACAACTGTCCCCTCGGCAAATACGGCATTACCGTATTTGACAACGAAATAACAATTGTAATCTTCGAAATTCCTCGTCACAAGACTTGTCATACTCATTAATATTGATTAATAAGACAAATATCATTTTTAATATCTTTATTTTAAATTTTAATACATTTTTATGTATGTTTATTATAAAATGCGTTTAAAAGTTTTCAAGGATTATAAGGATTATAGATTACTGAGACAACAAGAAACAAGATTATTAGCAATTCAACAGGAATTTTTGAAAAAATATTTCACTGAACAAGAAGATAATTATAAAAAATTAAAAGTTTTTTTTATTTATCATGGCATTGGTTCTGGTAAAACTTGCACTTCTATAACAATAGCAAAAGCAATTATGGATTTACATCCACAAATGAAAACAATTGTAATTACTCCAAAAAGAGTTCAAACAAATTTTCAAAATGAATTAAAAACATGTCCTTCTACACGTGATGAATATTCAACAGTCAAAAATGATTTTAAATTTTTAAGTTTTGATGATTTCCTTAATATCTTTAAAAATACTCGTGCTGGAACATCAACAGGAACAGCAGTAACTAATTTAAGAGATGTTATTCATAGATTTACCGAAAATAAAATCATATTAATTGATGAAGCGCATAATTTAATTTCCAGAGGTATTGATCCAAATTTAATTAAATATATAATCGATAAGAACATTCTTATTCCTGATAATATTTCAGGAGGTATTAGAGCAGTTGCATTACGATTATTAACCAGATTAGCACACCCAACTTGTAAGATATTCTTATTATCCGCTACACCTATTTTTGATAATAAAAAAGAATTCTTTGAACTTATTTTTAATTTATGTCCTGAAATTGATGATAGTTCTTATATAAAAAGAGATGATGCAGATTTAAATAGAATTGCTCCTAATTTAAAAGGAAAAATAAGTTATTTTAAATTAGAAACAGATGCTACTAATGATTTTATTTATCCTTCTGTTGAGGAAGAAACCCATTTGATACCATTATCAAATACACAAAAAAGAATGAAAGAACAATTAGATAAGGAAAAACAAGTTAGTTTTTATATGAAAGAACGACAAATGGTTTTAGCAACAGATAATATCAATAAAGAGGAAATAGAAGCAAATGGAACTCCTGTACGTTTAGATAGATATATGAATGAAAATGCCCCAAAAATTAAATTTCTAATTGATTATATTAATAACGATAGAAATAAAGGAAAACATTATGTTTATATTTCATTTATAAAAAAAATGGATATTTTAATTAGTTTTTTATTGAAAAAAGGTTTTGTTAATTTTAATGAGTTATTAAAAAATAGAGAAATTGCTACTTTAATTGAAAATAAAAATTTTGTTGAATTAGAAACCAAATTAAACTTATTAAATCCAAATGGAACCAATAAAAGATTTTTGATATATGACACTAATATAAGTAAATATCGTTATAAACAAAACTTACTTGATTTCATGAATTCTAAAAATAATATCACTGGTAATTTCATCAAGATTATTATTGGAACTCCTCTAACAAAAGAAGGTATAACCTTCAAACATATTCAACATTTTCATTTATTAGACCCCGTTTGGAACCATTCAACATTAGAACAAATAGAAGGAAGATGTATTCGTTTTAAGTCTCATGAAGATATAACAGATGAAATTAAAGAAAGAGAAGGATTAAAAAGAAGCGTTCATAAGAATATTTATGTTTCTACATTAGGAGATGGTATCAATAAAACCGCCGATGAAAAAATAATGGAAATCATAGAAAATAAAAGAAATATCATAAATAAATTATTGAATATCATTAAAAAATATTCTATTGATTATTATTTATATAAAAAAACACAAGAAGAAATTAATTCTATTTCCCTAAAATCTAAATCTTCTTCTGTGAAGTTATTATCTGTCAAAAGTAATACAAGCAGCAGTAAGGAAGGAACCCGAGAAGCATCGGAAGAAGAATCAGAAGAAGGAACAGGGGAAGGAACAGGAGAAGGAACGGAAGAAGGAACGGAAGAAGGTAAAAAGACGAAAGGAAATTTAATTAAATTACTTACA
>JACCDX010780411.1_pt1 | contig 11809 bp, 16 predicted proteins | sample 7449681 | NCBI WGS metagenome assembly JACCDX01 (sample SAMN15323450, study PRJNA562643) | freshwater metagenome | isolation source: river surface water | place: USA:Blue River Watershed | collected 2017-08-18 | reverse complement strand
GACGACATTTTAGTTAGAAACTGGAGAATTCAACTAGATGTCAAAACAACTAGAAAAAAATTAAAAGAAGTACAAAGAATTATCGAAGAATATGTCAAACCTATACTAAATTAGATTTCTTATTTCTTTTTCTTCTTTCTTGCTTTTGCTGCTTTTGCTTTAGCCCATAAATCAGCATCTGCTTTTCTAGCACCACCAGCACCAGTAATAAATGAATTTACTCTACCCATTCCCCATTGATGTTGAGCTACACCTGGTCTGTGACCTGCATTCCAAGCTTGCATTCCTTTAGCGAATACCTTTCTTAAAATACCCATTGGAATTCCAGAAGCTTGAGATTTCTTTTTTAGTGAAGCAGTTACACCAGATTTTTTAGATTCATCTAAACCTTCTAACTCACCACCATCTAAACCAATAGCATAATTTAATTCATCAAGAATAACATCTGTAGGAATTTCATCATCATTCTCATTATAGAATTTTCCTTCAGTTCCGTATTGAGAATAACTAACTAATGGAGTTCCTTCTTCAACTATGTTATTGTACATTTCAATTATATCATTTGGATCAACTTCTTCGCCAAGTTCCATTATTACACCAGTATAATGAGATGGAATATAAATTTTTTCAGATTCAAAGCTTTCATTCTTACTTAAAGAAGAAATTATCTGATTGACCTTATCTAAACTAAAATCTAACTCTATAGCAATTTGCTCAGGTGTTAGACCTTCTTCTAATAAGTCTTTCACATCTTCCATATCAGCATGTGTAAAGTCTTCAAAAGTATAGGATTCAAATGTCTTTAAGTATTTCATATTTTTTATTTATTTTTATTTATCACCAAACATTCTTTGGTAAGCTTTTGTAGCAGCTGATTTTTTGGTTTTTACTCTTTTACCCTCACCACCCTTACCAGATGTATAATCAGCATCCCAATCTTTTTTGTATTCTTTTTTACCTCTGAAGGTATCAATTTCCTTTTTCATTTTACCTGGATTCTTAGTTAAGTATTTTCCAGGTATCTTACGACCCTTATATCTTTGCGCCTTTGGTCTTCCCTTTCTCGCCTCATCTACTCCAAGTATAGAGTAAACATCCTTTTCAATTATATCTAATCCTTCTTCTACATCATTGACTGATGTTCTAAATTCAACTTCATTACCAGATGTCTTTGTTAAGTTTAGATCGTCTATATCAAAATCATATTTTATAGATAGGTCATTTACTGTAAAACTGATAACCAATTCGTGGTCATTTTTATTTTCCCACTCATATAAGATATTATCATCAGAGACATTACTAATAAGGTCTTTTAATTCCGTCATTTTAGCGTCAATAACGTTAGGTGAATCTTCTACAAATTCCCTGATGAATTGATTCCAACTTTTTATCATAGAGTATATATTATTTTTATTTATTCAAATATCCAAATGATAATTTAATAAACATTTTCTATTTACATTCATATCATGTAGAGTATGGCAAATAAAGTAAAATTTAAATTTATACCTCAAAAACTATTGGATTTTATATCTACGATTGATGATTTATCTAAGATCGATGACACTATTAAATTAAAGATAGACAATGATAACATTCTCATGTATTCTATGTTGGGCGGTAATGTACTACTAGCCTTTAAGAATTTTTTAGTTAAAACTTCTGACTATTTAGATAACACAGAATTTGACTATAAAATCGATTTAATAATTCCAAGTGCTAAGAAGTTCGTTAAAAATCTTTCATTTATAAAAGACCAATCTTCTGTTACATTAGATATTTCTTATAAAGAATCTCCAGATGACGATGAGTTATTTTTAGCAAGAAGTTTTCAGATAACCTCAGGAAAGTTCAAAGTAAATTGGTTAGCTGGTGAACACTATGAAGTGAGGGATATTGATAAAAATTCACTCACTACTCGTTTGGATTTAAGAAACAAGAAGTGGTCCTTTTCAATTAAAAATGAAGACTTTATAGATATAAAAAAATTATCTTCAATTAACTCGGAGAGAGTAATATCTATCACAGTCACTAAAGGAAATGTAGTTGTTTCTGAGAAATCAGCATGGGAACTAGAAATAGATGATTTAGATGATGATAGAAGTGCTAGTTTAATTCTGAATAAAAGATTTTTAGGATGTATTAATGATAAACTGACAAGTGTGGACTTTCATATTTTTGATACCTTCATGTTAGTAAAAGACGTAGACTCAAACTTAATGTTGAGCTTTGAACAAGATTTTTCAGATGATTAAAAGAAGTAATTATAAAAAAAAGACCAGACATAAAATTAACTCGGATATTTTACAAACTGAGTTAAGGTTAATTCACAATGGTATAACGGAGGTAATATCTACCGAAGAAGCTCTTGATAAGGCTAAAAGAGAGGATAAAGATTTAATTATGATTAATGAGAATCAAAATCCACCTATTGTTAAAATCGAGGATTATAATAAATTTCTTTATGAATTAGATAAAGCTGATAAAGAAAGAAAGAAAAACTCACAACAATCTCAACTAAAAGAGATTCAACTAAGTGCATCTATATCAGAACACGATCTTAAAACAAAATCAAAAAAGGCAGTAGAATTTTTAGAAGATGGTGATAAAGTAAAGGTTGTTTTACTACTAAAAGGAAGAGAGAGAGCTAATCCAAGCAGAGGTGAATTAGTAATACTCAAATTCACAGAATCATTATCAGAAGTTGGAACACCAGAAAGTCTACCAAAATTAGAAAACGCAAAATGGATTATTATATTGAAACCAAAAAAGAAGTAATGACAAAAGAAGAGAAAATTAAAAAAATAGAACTGCTTAAAAAGAAAGCATCAGACTTAAAAAAAGAAGTCGACTATTATAATGCACTTCAGTTGGCACTTAAATTAGTTCTTAATGGTAGTTATGGAGCCTTCGCAACATCTTACTTTATTCTTTATAATAACCATGTAGCTGGTACCATCACCGCACAAGGTAGAGACTTAACAAGAACTATGGATAAAGTTAATGAAGATTATTGGTACAAACAATGGCATAACGATCATGAACTCCATTATCTATTGGGTATTAAAGATGTCACCCCTATTGAGAAATCAGAGAAAGTGAGTATTTACGCAGACACTGACTCACTATTTGTATCATTCAAACCAGCCATTGATCACTGTACTTGGAGAAATCTTTTATTAACGAAAGAAAAACTAGATAGTATAAATCAAAAGTTTATTATTTTGACATCAGATGAAGATTTTGACTATACATCAGAAAATTTAGTTGGAATAGCTAATAAAGTATCTGAATTAGAAGAATTAATGAAAAAAGACTACAGTATGTTAATATTTGATGGTCATTTTGTCAAAGATAGAAAGATTAATAAAATGATGGATGATGGAGCATTTACATCCGAAATAAAATGGAACTGGACTAACGAAACCGACCTTATACAAGGTATGGACTTCTTTAGATATGCTGGATACTTCAAACAATGTCTTGAGGATTATGCTGGTTCATTTGGTGTTGAAAATAAAGAAGACTTTGAGCTTGAAAGAATATCAGAATCCATTATTAATATCGCTAAGAAAAAATATATTCAACACATCCTTTTTGAGGATGGCATTCCTTATGAAAGATTGAATTATATTTATCCTAAAGGAGTAGAACTTGTTAGGTCATCAACACCAGCATTTGCTCGTGATAAAATTGTCGGAATTGTAAAATATCTATTTTCACATCCAGATACCTTTAATATTAAAGACTTACTAAAACTAGTTAAACAGTTGAGAAAAGAATTTGAATTAGCAGACATTGATGATATTGCAATGCAATCTTCTTGTTCTAATTATGAAACAAAAGTTCTTAACGATAAAACACTTCCGTTACAGTTTGTATCAGGTGCACACTTTGCAGTAAAATCAGCAGCACATCATAACTACCTATTACATAAAAATAAAGAATTTCAACAAAAGTACGAGTTTATCAAATCAGGAGCTAAAATTAAATACTATGTCTGTAAAGATAAATCAGTGACCGATATGTTTGCTTATACTAGAGGTAGTTTTCCACATGAATTTGCACCTCAGATTGATTTTGATGAACAGTTTGAGAAATCAATTCTTTCACCAATCAATTCAATTATTGCACCATTAGGTCTTCCTGAAATAACAAAAAGACTATCCGTAGTTATGGATATATTTGGTGGGTTTGGAAAAGGAGGATTCTAAAATAAAGAAGACGAATCACCGACTATGCCAATACTACCATTCTCGGACCAACAAAATAAATCTATTGATGAGTAATTACTTTTCTTAGATGCTTTCACAGCACTTAATTCTTTAAGTTTTACCTGCACAGTCAATACAATATCATCTTTAGAAACAATAATATCACAACCGTATGTCATATCAATGGGGTCACCATCACCACCTCTATAAAGTATTTGATATTCTTTGTTTTGTAAATAGTCAGCAACCTCCGACTCAGCCTGTTCACCTATTGCTGAATTATTTCTATTGTAAGAGGTGTAGTTTGATAACTTTAAACCGTATAACTTCAATAAGTCTCCTATTTTATATTCTGTAAGAAATTTTCTTAAATAATCAATTAATTTTTTTCTATTACCAATAATAAGTTTAACTTCATCCAATTTATCCATATGTCTGAATATATCGACTAATAATTCTGCTTGATCAAACGTATTGGTATTTAATTTATTAACAGGATGCCATTGTCCTCTAACTCTTATTTGATTTAGTTTAAGTCTAGGTGACCAGTATTTTCCATTATCAAATAGTTTTATATCAGGGAATTTACCTGTACTATGTAATAATGATAGGGGGTATTGATAATTAATGTCGGTGTTGAAATTATATTGTTGTGAATAAGGCTCTAATAAATCCTCAATTATTTTTCTCATACCAAGTTCATAAATCAAAATATCCCAAAGTAGAGCTATTGATTTTACAACATCAGAGTCTGAAATGGTAGACTCCATTATCTTAGAAAATTTCTTCATTGTGGTATATATAAAAAGTCGATATATAAAATATGAAAGAAGATGGATTATATCAAGATTATTTAAATTATTTAGACTGGAGATTAAAAGAAGGCCAGATTAATAAAGGTAAATATTCACTTATGAAGATATCAAACACTGGTTTTGATGATTTTAAGAAAATGTTTGAGAGTGATGAACATTTTAGACAAAAAGTACTAAAAATAAAAATCTCTGAAATAAGAGATAAAAAAATTGATGATATCTTTGATGATTTTGATTGAAGAAGTTAGCTTTCAAGATAATTTAATTAAATTCTATAATGGTGTAGATTTTGATATATTAATCAAACACTCTAAAGATGGAAGTGATGGTCACATATATTGCTTTATAGAAAACTGGAAAGTAGAAGTTAGCTCATATAATAGAGACAATAAATTAAAATCAATAATTCATGGTAATGATTATGAGAAATTTCAATGGGATTCAATAAATAACGACTTTATAAGTATTTATCAAACCGATGGTATAGGATATGATGTTGTTTATAAAGCGGTTAGAAATAAAATTAATAACAATCAACTTCCAGATAAACCCTGGATTCCAATAAATGGCATATCAACGGGTGCTTGGAAAATTAAATAATAGCAATATTAATATATATCCTAATGAAGATTATGAAACATCTAATGAGATATGAAGGATACACCTCTAAAGAAAGAGTAGATGACATCTTAGACAAGATATCTAAGTATGGTATGCATTCTTTGACTCAATTAGAAAAAGAATTTTTAGATTCACATAGCCAGGGTAAAGAAGAAGAAATTCATGATAAAATAACTAAAGAAGAATCCGAATCGGTATTTGAGGATGATTTTGGTTACTTTAAGTTTGAGCATGAAGAAACTGAAGATTATGGTGATGAAGTTCATTACATAGGTACTTTATATGTTCCTGATTTAGTATTTCCAAATGGTAAAAAAATCGAAGGGGTTTTGCATGGTAGAATAGTAGTATATGCGAATGGATCAAACTCTCCAGACTTTTATTCAATTGAAAAAGACCCTACATCAAAAGACAATTATGATGTTTTTGAGTTTTGTAATGGATTGGAATATGAGTTAGATAGCTTCATAGATTATGTTGTTAAAGAATTGGAAGAAAAAAATATTTGATTATTTAATATATAACAAAAATTAATAAAATTAAAAATGATTAAAAGATATAATCAATTTATAGAGACAAAAACTAATGAGGAGTTTGTTTTTGATAAAGTTCCAACATTTGGTGGTACATTTGGTGGTAGTGAAACAGCACCTACTAAACCAGAAGTTGCACCAGGAACAACTGAAAAACCAGGTACAGCACAACCATTACCTGAAGAGCCGGTAGCGCCAAATCCAATCAGAAGAGAAAGAACATCACCTGTTCCAGCACCAGCTAAGGCTGAATTGGAAGAAGAAGGTTCTGACATATACACATCAAAAATTCAGGAACTAGCCGATTTATTAGGAGTAGAAGCTGAGAATGGTCAAGTTATTTATAACGGTAAAAAAATTATTTTCCCATCAGAAACTGAAAAGTATCAAATCGAAGGTGTGAAAAAAGGATTCAACACACCTGAGGAGGTAGTAGCTGAGTTAGAAAAAAATGATACTTCTTCAACAATTGATACAAGAGTTGAAGAAACTGAAGAAGAATTGGATTCTTTAGCAGATGACGAAGCATCAGATGAGATAGAAAGAGAATTTGAATCTAAGAGTTACAAATCAAGATATAATAGAAAATAATGAAAATATTAGCTTTCATCATCTTATTAACGATATGTTATGGATGTAAGTCACAAAAAGAACATTGTGATGCTTACTCACAAGTAGAAACAAAAAAGACCATCGAATGATGGTCTTTAAGTTTTAAATGATTAGATACTTTCATCTGTTGGAGTTTGAGACTCTTTTTCTTTCTGGATTTTATTTATTATATACCCAGAGACAGCAAACTCAGCAGCAGCCCATAAAAGAAATTCACCCATTGTTAAAGTCTGATACTTTTGTAGTAAAAAGAAAATCATACCCCATTGAGCTATGATAAATGCAACTCCGGATTCAAGTCTTTTCTTTGAGAAGTAGGATGGTTTAGAGGTATAAACATTCATGATTTCTTTACAAAACCATTTAATATTTCCCCAACCAAAAAACCATTTTTTTTCAGTCTTTTCAACTGAAGGTTGTGTTTTTTTTTCGTTTGACATAGTGATTGGTTATTTTTTCATTGATATATATTACAACAGGAAAACGGACTTTATCAATATATACTCTGTTAATAAAATTATGAGGTTATTTAAAATATTAAAATTTTTATATAGTGCGGAACATCCACACTTTCTATACATCGACAGCGAAACATATAGTAAATGGAAATATCTACTAAAATTAGTTATCAAGCTTAATAGTAATTACAAACCATGTGAAATCTACCGAAAAAAATATAAAACAATGGAAAATTTCATTGTTATAGGACTTAAGTACAATGGTAAAAATGTAAAAAGAAGAACAAGCGGTTTCGCTAAAGAATTTCTCGAAGAGAATGATGAAAGCAATTGTATATATTGTGAATGCGAACTAACTGGTGAAAATGCTACCGCTGACCATATCGTACCAATTTCTGAAGGTGGTAATAACTGTCAAGTAAACTTAGTTGTTTGTTGTCAAGACTGTAATAATGAAAGAGGTAATATGGATTTTTCAACATTTATGACAATTAAGAAAAAGAAAAACTACAAAAGATACTTTATATAATTATAAATTATTAAAAGAGTCAAATCTTTTGGAATAATCAATCTCAATGTTTTGATTTTTTTTCTTTCTTTTAATTTTTGGAATCCACTTTATGTCTAAAATATCAGTGGAAAAGAAATTCCAAAGTTCTAATTTAGAGTATGCATCTGGAACTAATTGGCATAATTTGTTTATGTCTTTAACTTTTGATATTCTAAAAAGTAGTTTATATGGGTCGTCAGTTTTTTTCTTATCAACAATATCCTCAAATAATCTTTGCCAAAGAAAAACCGGATAATTCTCTTTTAACTTTTCCTCGGTTTTTTTATAACCAGCATCATCATTATCAAAAAAATACTGTATATCTAAATCGTTATTTTCTAAAAATCTATAGTCGGTATTTACACCAACTAACCCAATCGAATTAGGGTAAAATAATGAATCTAAATAACCCTCAAACACGGTTACTCTTTCCGAAAAATCCACATTTAGAATATTAAAATAGTATGATAACTTATTATAAACAACTAATTCATTAATATTCAAGTCTTCTACGTCTTTTCCAATATTAATCCACTCTAAAAGATTTTCATAATTATAAATCTTAAACATACGCCTACGCCCTTCTTTTAGATTACGAATCTGCATACCAAGAACTTTATTTTCTCTACGATTTAGCATAACAATAATCCACTCATGCTCATCCTCGTTTTTCCAATACTTAGCTTGATAGATGTTTTTATGATATTCTGGTGGAATTCCTCTACCAATGAGATACTTATAAACACCACCATTTACCTGTATAGGCTTAAAATCAGAAATAGGAGTTAGGTCTTGACTAAACACTCTTTCTAACTCAGACATATCAATCAGACTTTCAAATTTCGCATCAACGAAATCACCCTCATAGTCAGAATAAGTCACAACACTATTTAAGTGCTCAATCATTTCTAACTTTTTATCAGGATCAATTATCTCATTAAAGTCTTTAGCGAATCTATCAAAGGTTGTTTTTTTATCACAGTTAAAACAAATATAAATTAGACGATTAAAATATAGATTTCCCCTTTTGGCGTATTGATTTTTATGACTATCGCCACAATATGGACAAGCAAAGTTAAGTCGGTCATTGTAATCAACAACCTTTCTTTTATTCTGATTAGAAGATTCTTTATCAAGTATCTTCTGTAGAACCCCTCTGATATAAACTTTATCCATCACATGATATATTCATAAAACTATTAGGAGTTTTAATATAAAATAACTATATTTGTTTATTATGACACTAAAAGAATTATACGAAGCAAACATTGATGTCAAGGAGTCTCAAATTCCAAAAGAATGGAAGGAGAGTTTTGATAAATTTATGTTTGGTTCAACTTGTCAGGCAGAGGTTGACGAAGATGGAAAAGTAAAAGAATTCATCTACTATGCTTGTGACTTTAGAGGTTGGTACTACCAAAATAAAGAAGCAATCGAAAGAGATATAAAAATTAATGAAGTATGCAAAAAGGAAGATTCTTATACGAACAAAAACTAAAAGATCATCCAGAAGTAGGTGTTTATGGTATTTTTGATACTAGAAAAGTAACTTGGTCTTATTATGTGATTTCATTTGAGAGTGTCGCATCAGGGGGTATAAGATTATCACCAGAACTATGTGGATGGTCAACTGTGGCTTCATATGAGGCTGTTGAAAAACAAGGTAAAAAATTTAATACAAAAGAAGAAGGAATTAAGTTTATACAAGAGTATAAGATAAAGTGGGAAACTGGTTCTAATAATACAACAGAAGAACTCAGAGATCAAAAACTAGATGAACTTTTAGAGAGTCAAAAGTAGGTAATATTTATATAACTCATTATCTGACTCAGACCAATCTATATTTTTACAAATAGAAATTATAATTCTTATAATTCTAGAATCGCTTCTCCACCATCTTTCATAAATTTGAAATCTATCAGAATTAATATCATCAACCTTTCTTAATATTTGAGAAATAATCGAAGAAGGTATTGAATTTACAGATCTGTTAACAGCATCACTCATTAAATAACCAAATAAAAATTCAACAATATTATTTGAGTCAGGTGTATTGTCTTTAGGTAAACCCCAGTAAACCTGAAGGCTTTTATATTTTAGAGAATCCTTAATTAATTCAGATATCTTTTCATTCAATTTTCCATTCTCATAAATTTCCTTTATCTTTTTATGAACAATATCAACAACTTCTGAATGATGATTTAATTCTTTTCCAAAAAGTTCTAAAACTATCTTATTATATAGTGAATCAGAATACTTAGTATCACTTTCATCTCTTTCATCTAAAAAGTGGTACTCACTGGTATACGGATCTTTGATTAAATTTGATTTTGAGTAATACTGACCTTTTATTTCTAAATAAAGATCAGTTCTTGATTTAACAACCCAATCAGTATCACCATCAATGTTTATTAAAACCTCTATAACATTCTCATTCTTTGGATAAAGATTGTCCTGCATTAATTCAGAATAAACACAATCGTCTGAATAGAAGTTCTCACTATGGTACTCTGACCAAACTACATCGTCATTAGGATAAGCATATTCATCCTTATAATCTAAATAGACAGCATCATCCGAATGTACATAATCATCAACGTTGGAACAATAAACCGCATTTTCTCTTGATATGTACTCATCACTATAATTACTCCAAACAACATCGTCACTAGTATAACCACCACCAGTTTCTTCTATTTTAATAAAACCATTTCCTGGCCAGAGGTCTTCATCATTACTTAAAACTTTAGTAGAACGATTGTAAACCTTCAGAGTGTCCATATATGGATAATGTTTGTAATCATAATCACCTAACTGAATAAAAATTCTCCAATTGTACCCCAGGTTAGAATTGAAATGTTGTATATTTTTTTCCTCAGCCCAGTCTTGAAAAAGTTCTCTATCAGAGTCGTTTATTGTATAAACCCTATCAAGATAGTATTCACCATTGTATGATTGATAACCATTTTTATAATTTTCCGGTATTTTAATTTTCCAAAGCAGAGCTCTACCTTTAATTTTTTCTGGATCCTCATCACTTCTTAGTATAAGTAACTGACAAACATCTGGATTTTTGACATAAATATCCAAATAAGGTTGACAATTAGGATATCTCATACAAGAATTTCCCAATTGACCTCTAACTGATTCATAATTTGTTTGTAGGTAATATTTTCTTATATCTTCTCCACTTACTAACTCCAACTTTGTATCTTCACCGTCAAATACTGATTTGTACTGATTAACAAACTTTTCTATTTCAGAATCCGATATTGATGATTTATGTAAATCAAATATAACTCTTCTAACCCATCTACCTATCCCTATTTCAGTTCGACCTCTGTTCCATAATTCATTAGACTTATCATTTGTTATACTTCTTGGTAAAAAATAAACCTCACTATCAAGATACTTTTTAATATCTGGATTAGATCTTAAAACTCTATTTACTTGAATAAAAGAAATTGTGTCATTTTTATCTGTAACATCAATTAAAGTATAAATATCTGATATTTGATTTGAATCTTCTGCTGATAATATCACTTTAGCCCAGTCCATTTTCTTAGAAACCTTTGTAAGTAATCTTCTAAACTCATCAGAATAGTGAAGTCTCATTTCATTTCTACTCGCAGCCTCTAAAATAAAATCTAAATAGTTAGATAAGAATTTCATAAAGTATATATTAAATGATTGATTTGAAATAAAAAAGTCCTCTTTATTTAGAGGACTTTTTATTTTTCTTTTCACCCAAAATATCTTTTGACGTTTTGGCTAAATATTTTGTTTGTCTAATGAATTGATTATAAAAATCATCTTGTCTATTTATTGGACCTTGTGGGTTTAATCTACCAGCTTGATTTCCAAACTGGGTAAGAGTTAAAACAGAATTTTCTAAACCTGGTGTTTGATGTGAAGTTTCTGTAAGAGTATTATCTTTTTCTCTACTAACAACCGTTTTTGTTACATTTTCAGGGTCTTTAGTTAATTTAACAACAAACTCCATAAT
>JACCDX010941560.1_pt1 | contig 11810 bp, 13 predicted proteins | sample 7449681 | NCBI WGS metagenome assembly JACCDX01 (sample SAMN15323450, study PRJNA562643) | freshwater metagenome | isolation source: river surface water | place: USA:Blue River Watershed | collected 2017-08-18 | reverse complement strand
TCAGTGCTCAACAGCGAATCCAGCCGCTCGGTCTGCGGCGTCACCTGCCCACGAAAGAAGTCAATCCACACGCTGGAATCAACAACAATCACCTGTCCGTCCTCATGGCGTTCAGATCGCCTTCCCACTGCAGCTTGCCACGGAAGCGGCGCAACTCTTCCTGCTGGCGTAGTCTCAGCAGCGTGCGCAAGCCCAGTTCGACGGCCTCTTTCTTGGTCTTCAGACCGGTCAAGCGAAGGGCGTCGCTCATCAACTTGTCGTCAATCTCAATGTTTGTGCGCATGATGTGTACCAGTTATGCAAAGTATACACATCGTAGCGCTTCGGCACCACCGGCACAAGCAGCTATCAAGGCTGCGACGCACAACATATCGGTCAAGCGTCACACCAGCTCCATCACTTCCCGCGAATTCACTTCGAACTCGAATCCCTCCTGCAAGGATTCAGCCTCGGCCTAAAGGCTGCAGGCTTGCTCGAAGCTCAGCATCTTGCAACGCACGTTTCCCGCAAGGATGTTGCGGAACACGCTGCGCCACAGCTGTGGCGCAGCCCATTCCTGCTCTCGCTCCAACAAGGCTTCTGCTGCCGCAGTGAACTCTCATGGCAGGTACAGGTACGCAAGAATCCTGCTGTCAACAACGATCACTTGCGCCCCGCTCGCTTGGCTGCGTCAATGTCCTTGGCAGTGAACTGCCCCGGTGGCAAGCTGGCACGCAACTCTCGGGCACGAGCTACGCTGCCGCTGGGCGCCACGCGGTTGGGCAGCAGCACCGACTCAAGGCGCACGATAGCCTCGCCTGTTCAGGCTGCGGCGGGGCGACTCAGCAGCCGCCTTCAGTCGCTCGTACACGGCGTCTGGGATGCTCTTCAAGGTCAAAGAGGTAGGCGTGACAGGCCCCACACGGAACCAAAACGGTTGCATTTTGGTATGTCGGCGCACCGCCGGCAACCGCTTGTGGCGAGGTCTCACTCGGTGCTCGCAGCCCAATCGAGCTTCGCAGAAGCCTGGGAATCGCTGTTTAGCCAGTCCAAGATGTGTGCCGCCCCCCGGTGGTCAGAATTCGGTCGGCGGCAACTCCGTGGCATGCTGGCAACCGCCATTCCGCGCCAGCTCACCGCACTGCCCCACGTTCGCGCCATGTCTCACGCCGTCCACCTCCGAGAGATCGAGTTCGTTGCTGTGCGTGCGCAGGGCCCTGGCGGCCAGAACGTCAACAAGGTTTCCAACGCGATCCACTTGCGCTTCGACATCCACGCTTCGAGCCTGCCTGAGCGCACCAAGGCCAGGTTGCTGACCCTGCAGGATCAACGCATCTCCAAGGACGGGGTGATCGTGATCAAGGCGCAAGCCTCGCGCAGCCGCGATCAAAACAAAGCCGAGGCCCTGGCCCGACTGGAGGCGCTGGTGGCGCAGGCCTCGTACACGGCGCCTGTGCGGCACGCGACACAACCCACCCGGGCGTCTTGCCGCCGACGCTTGGCCTCGAAGACCCAACGCGGCGAGGTCAAGGCATTGCGCGGCAAGGTGCGTGACTGAGTTACCCTCCCCGACTACCCGCAATCCAGCCAAAGAGCGCCATGCCTGCCGACCGCACCATCCAACTGCACCGCGTGCTGCGTTGCCCGCCCGACAGGCTCTACCGGGCCTTCTTGGAGCCCGGCGCCCTGGCCAAGTGGCTGCCCCCGTTCGGCTTCACGTGCACCGTCCACCACCTGGAGGCGAAGGTCGGAGGCACGTTCAGGATGTCCTTCCACAACTTTGGCTCTGGGCACACCCACGCCTTCCACGGTGAGTACCTGGAGATGGTCCCAGGCCAGCGGCTGCGCTACACCGACCAGTTCGAAGACCCCGCCCTGCCCGGCACGTTGGAGGTCACCGTCGACCTCACGCCCGTGCTCTGTGGCACCGAGTTGCGCATCAGCCAGGCCCACATCCCTGAAGCGATCCCGCTGGAGATGTGCCACCTGGGTTGGCAAGAATCGCTTCAGCAACTCGCCCAGTTGGTCGAGCCCGACATCCAGGGTTGAACAGCAGGCTGTGCCGCGAGCCGCATTGGTAAGCTTCGCCGCAAACCCATGCAGGATGTGAAGCCATGTTTGTCCCGCCCAGTGCACCGCCACCCAGCCCAGCGCGCAAGCTGGGCCTCAAGATCGTCTTGACGCTGTTGCTGCTGTACTTGGGCCTCGTGGCAGTGGTCCAGTGGCAGCGGCACCAGGCTGCGGCCCAACCGCTGCCCCCGCTCATCAAGGTGGATGCAGAAATCACAGGCCTGATGGGCTGTGACCGCAAGTGCAACACCACGACGCTGCGCTACGGGCTTGACGGCCACCAGAAGACAGCCGCCGCTCACGGCCAACTTGGGCGCAAGGGCGAGCAGGTCTCCGTTTGGGTGGACCCGGGTCGGCCCTTGGTGGCATATGCCGAACCCTGGCAGCGCGAGGCCCGCCCCGACAACAGCCTGGGCCTGATGCTGATCCCCGTGGTGCCCGCCGTGGTGCTGGCCGCCGCCATGTTGACGCCCGCCAGCACACGCCGGTTGTGAGTCCGCTGGACCGTGGCCTGGTCCGCTGGGGCCCTTCAGCCGGGCGCTTCCTCGCGTGGTTGATCGCGGTGGCGATGAACCTCACGGCTTGGGTGATCCCGTTTGGCTGGCCTGACTTCGGCCGGTTCATCTACACCCAGGTGTTCCCCCCCTTCATCGGTCACCTGGATGTGCTGCGCCAAGCCCCATGGGCTGACGGCGCACACCGTTTCCTGGGCGGGATGCTGTTCCTCGCAGGGGCCTTGCAGTTCGAGCCCAGCCTGAGGCGGCGCTGGCCCCATGTGCACCGACTGGTGGGGCGAAGCTATGCGCTGCTGGGCACATGGGTGGTGGCTTCGGCCATCTGGTTGGGCATCAAGCTGCCCTTCGCGGCATTCCCTGAGACCGCGATCACCACCGCGGCGGCCCTGTCGTATGGCCTCCTGTTGACGCTGGCTGTGCGGGCGGCCCTGCAGCGACAGCTGATTGCACACCGCGAGTGGATCATCCGCGCCCATGCGCTGGTGAGCTTTGTCGCGACCATGCGCGTGCTCACGGGTGTGTTTTTCCATGCGGGCGCCCCGGCGACCGGGCAGGAGATGTTCCTGACCTCTGGGGTGTTTGCCATCGCCATCAACCTGACCCTGGCGGAATGGTGGATCCACACCAGCCGCTCGTTGCAACCCACGCCACCACCCCATGCCCGATAACCTGCTTGACGACGCCCTGCCCCCTGCAATGGGTGAGCGATTCGATGCATTGCTGCGTTGCCGCAACCTGCTCATCGAGCGCATCGTGAGCTCCGATCGCCCCGATCCCGTGTGCTACCAGCAAGCGCAAGACGAGTGGGTGCTGCTGGTGCAAGGCGAGGCCGATCTGAACGTCGACGGCCGCAAGTTCACCCTGCGCGCAGGCGACCACCTGTTCATCCCTGCGCAGACGCCACACCAGGTCGAGCGAACGCAGGCGGGAACAGTGTGGCTGGCCGTGCACCTGCATCCAGAGGGGCAAACGGCCTGATCCCGTTTCCTATGGCAACCCCCGAGGTCGACGTGCGCCGGCGCCCCACACAATCGCCAGCACCTCCTTGCCAAAGCTCGCCTCACATGACAAGCCCCCTCCGCGCCCTGCTGCTCGGCCCAGTGCTGCTGCTCGCGCACTCGGCCTGGGCCGCGCCCCTGGCCGCACCCGATGTCCGACCGCCCATCGAGCAATACCGAGGGGCCACGATCGTCAAGCTTGGCGAATGCCACTACACCCGCGTCCTCGCCCAACGCAATGCGCAGATGGGCCTGCCCCCAACCGACGAGTCCGACTACCAGGCTTGCGCAGCGGCCCTGCGCTCGGCTGCACCCGGCGCGCTCAAACAGGTGCTCAAGGTCAGCACCCGCAAGCCCTTGCGGCAAGCCATCCAAGCCTTCCACGCCAGCTTCCTCACCAGCCTCGACGGGTTGCCTCAGTTGAAGGGCGAGTCTGACGAGGACTACCAGATCCGCCAGCTTGCCCTGGGCAATGCACTCAGCACCGCCTGGGACGACGTCGAGAACAACCGCTGAACGCCGCCAGAAAGACCGCCACCATGCGTCACCTTGAGTCCACCTCTTTGCCGCTGGTCGGCCCCCGCACCGCCAAGCGCGTGGTGACCATCGCTTGCGCGCTGGCCCTGGCACACAGTCTGGCCCTGGCCGGCGCCTCCGGACCTGCAGCGCCCCAACTCGACACCGATGCGAAGAAGGCCGCTTACGTGGCCGGCTACCGCATGGGCAGCAGCCTGCGCGCAGAGGGTGCCGAGCTCGATGTCGACACCATCGCACGCGGGCTCAGAGACGCCATGGCCGGCCAGGCCGCCGCTTTGCCCGAGGCCCAGCACACCGACGCCATCAATGCCTGGCGCCAAAGCCGCGACCAGGCGTCGGCTGCGGCGCAACTGGAGGCCGGCCGCAGCTTCTTGAGCGACAACGGCAAGCGCCCAGGCGTCACCACCCTGCCCTCTGGCCTGCAGTACGAGGTGATGCAGCGCGGGCAAGGCACGAGCCCCCTGCTCAACGACATGGTCAAGGTGCACTACCGCGGCACCCTGATCAACGGCAGCGAGTTCGACAGCTCGCGCAAACGCGGCAAGCCCGCCACGTTTGCCGTCGACCAGGTGATCGCCGGCTGGACCGAGGCCCTGCAGCTGATGAAGCCCGGTGACCAGTGGATGCTCTACATCCCCGCCGAGCTGGCCTACGGCTCGCGCAAGATGGGCAAGATCGAGCCAGGATCCACGCTGATCTTCGACGTTGAGCTGCTTGAAGTGACCCCCGGCGCAACGCGCTGAACGCGTCGCCAGGCCCCTTGCTTGCGGGGGACATGGCACCAGGCCTTGGCCATTTCAAGGGTCAGCGCCCTTGCAGGCTGTGGCCGCTCACCTTAATGTGGTACGTCAAGCTTTTTGCTTTCTGGATCGACCTGTGTTCATTCAACATTTCTGGCTGCTGTGCGGCCTTTGGTGCGCCGTCGTCAACAGCTACCTGGTCTGGCGTCGCTTGCAACCGCATGTGGCGCAAGGCGCGTTCTCGGGCCCCCAGGTCAACCGGTTCACCCTGGGCCTGGCGGCCTCGGTGCTGATCCCGATGATCCTGTTCTGGGCGATCCAGCAAGGCGCAACGCAAGCCCCCAGCCCCAACTTCCTGACCTGGTCGAACCCACACAAGCACTGGGCTTTGGCCTTGCAGGGCCTGATGTGGGCAGCCATGCTGTGGTTCGTGTTCATGGCCAAGGGCGACCAGATCCTGTCGACCTACGTTGGCGTGGGCTACAAGGGCTGGGTGTACAAGCTGTTTTTCAGCCCTGGGGCCTACCGGGTGATGGCCGTGCTGACGGTGGTCAGTGGCGCCGGCACAGCAGGCTACAACCTGATGCAGGGGTGAACCCAGCGAGCGTGGCCGCCCGGCGTGGACCGCTCGGCACGAAGGCCTTGCCTTCGCCAAGCGAAGCCACAAAGAAAAATCCCTCAGCCGCTGGTGCGATCTGAGGGATTCATGTGTGCGGTGGGGTGGCTGATGGGACTCGAACCCACGACAACCAGAATCACAATCTGGGACTCTACCAACTGAGCTACAGCCACCGCAGAACAGACATAAAGTCTAACATGCTTTTCGACGCCTTTTGAGGTGTGGCGTGGTTTTATTCAAACTCCTGCCACACATCGCTGGGCGTCAAGGCACGGGTCAGTGTGCGCTGGCGGCCTCGCTGGCCTTGGCGCCGGGCTTGAGTTGCGCTTCGAGTTTGGCTGCATCGTTGAGCAACTGAACCTTGTACTGACGCTTGAGGGCGCGCAGGTAAGCGTCAGACTCCACCTTGCCCCAATAGCCACTGAACTGGCTTGCGGTGTCGGCCATTTCCTGCGGGGTGATCTCCAGCGGCAGCACCTTGTTGACCTTGACCACGGCAGCGCCCTCATCGCCGAGGTCGACCGTCATGATGGCAGGCAACTGCTTTTGGGGCACGCGCATCACCGCGTCCAGCACCTGCGCAGGCTGATTGAACACGGTGCGGCGCGACATGGGCATGGCCAGCGGCAACTTGCTGTCATCGCCCGTCTTCCAAGTGGCCAACAGCTTGTCTGCTTCGGCCTTGGCCAGCTTGACCGACTCGGCCTTGATCCACTTGGCTTTCAGCTCCGCTTGCACCTGCTCAAAGGGCAGGCGTGCCGCAGGTCGGTAGTTCAGGATGCGGGCCGACACCAGCTTGTTGGTGCCCACCTCAAGGGCCTCGGTGTTGCGTGCCTTGCTGCGGTTGGCCGGGTCGAACAGCGTGTTGAGCAGGCGGGTGTTGCCAAAAATGCCTTGGTCTTTCTTGCCTGGCTGGGCGAGCACGCCGTTTTGCGTCGACACCGTCAGCTTCAGTTCATCCGCCACAGGCTTGAGGCTGTCGCTCTGCTCGTAAACGGTGTTGGTGAACTTCTCTGCGGCCTCGGCGTACTGCTTTTGCGCCAGTTGCTTGCGGGCTTCTTCTTCGATGCGGCCACGCACAGCCTCGAAGGGCTGGGCCGTGCCACCGCGCACACCGGTCAGCATGATGATGTGGTAGCCGAAGTCGGTTTCCACCACGCCGCTGACCTCACCGCTCTTGAGCTTGAACGCCGCGTCTTCGAACGGCGGCACCATGGCGCCGCGCGAGAAGAAATCGAGGTCGCCGCCATTGGCCGCCGAGCCCGGATCGTCCGAGTTCTTCTTGGCCAGTTCAGCAAACGCAGCTGGGTTCTTGCGCACCTGCTCCAGCAGACCATCGATCTTGGCGCGGGCCGCCTTGCGAGCGGCGGCATCAGCGCTCTTTTCGACCTTCACCAGGATGTGGCTGGCACGGCGCTCTTCGGGCTGCGTGTAAAGCTTGAGGTTCTCTTGGTAGCTGCGCTTGAGGTCGTCTTCCGACACGGTCACGCGCGACTTGAGGGCGTCGACGTCCAGCACCACATACTGCACGTCAGCCTGCTCAGGAGACATCAGCATGGCCTGGTTGGCCGGATCCTTGTAGTAAGCCTGAAGCTGCGCATCGGTGGGCGACAGGTTGGCCGTGAACTGGCGAGGCTCGACCTTGGTCCACTGCACGTCGCGCACCTCGAAGAGGCCTTCAACGGCGCGGCGGTTGGCCCATTGCGACGGCAGGCTGGTGCCTTGGACGCTGTTGATGACCTGACCCAGGGTCAGGTCTTGGCGCAAGATGGCCTCCAGGCGCTCGGCCGTCAGACCGCGTGCGGCCAGGGCCTGCTCGTTGAGCGTGCCGTCGTCGTTGCGGAACATCGCAAACTCAGGCTGGGTGCTGAAGGCGCGCACCACGCGGTTGAGCGTGGGTGTGAGGTGTTGATCCTTTGCAGCGCTGACCAGCACGTACTGGCGCACCAGGCTGTCGAGCGCCTGCTTGCGCACTTCTGGCGTGTCGAACAACTTGGGATCAGCATCCGGGCGTTCGGCGCGCATGCGGTCAACCAGGTTGCGGTGGGCGTTGTCCCACTCGGCCTGCATGATCTTGTGGTCATCCACCCTGGCCACCACGCCATCGTCGCTGCCGAACTTGGAATACCCCTGGATGCCGAACACCACGAAGGACGGCAGGATCAGCAGCACCAGGATGAACTGCAGGATGCGCGTGTGTTTGCGAACGAAATCAAACATGGCTACGCCGGAAAGCGGAGCGCGCAGGCACGCCCCAGGTCAGAGTGTTGGGCGACATGGAGAAAAGGCGAACCGCGGTTCGCCTTCTTCCGTGCATCGGTGGTGGGTGCTGAGGGGCTCGAACCCCCGACCTACGCCTTGTAAGGGCGCCGCTCTACCAACTGAGCTAAGCACCCGACGCTGAAACGGTCTATTCTAGTCGGAACGGTGCGACACGCCCGGCAGCTGTGCACGCGGGGAAACACCCCCCGCCCGCCAAGCTTGGTGCAACGCTCACTGCACCTTGGCGCGGATGGCTGGCAATGCTTTTTGCAGGTAGTACACCATCGACCAGACGGTCAGCCCGCAGGCGATGTAGATGAGCCAGCGGCCGATGTCGAGCGAATGCAGGCCACCGAACAGCGGGCCATCAAACAGCAGGAACACGATGGCCAGCATCTGCGCTGCGGTCTTGAGCTTGCCGAGCATGTGCACCGCCACACTGCGCGAGGCGCCGATCTGTGCCATCCATTCGCGCAGGGCCGAGATCGCGATCTCGCGGCCGATGATGATGAGCGCCACCAGCGCGCTCACGCGCCCCAATTCCAGCAGGATCAGCAAGGAGGCGCACACCAAGAACTTGTCGGCCACCGGATCCAGGAAGGCACCGAAGGCCGACGTCTGGTTCAGGCGACGCGCCAACCAGCCATCCGCCCAGTCGGTCAGCGCCACCAGGATGAACAAGCCACAGGCCAGGGTGTTGACCTCCTGACGGGGCATGTCGAGGTAGAACACGCCCACGATCAGCGGGATCGCCACGATGCGAGCCCAGGTCAGCAGGGTCGGCAGGGTCCAAAACATGGGGTCATTGTGCCTGTCAAACGCACGGCCATGGGCCGGATGACCCATGACCCAGCCACAGTGCGCCCGTCCAGCGGCCGGCGCAGGGCAGACGCTCGCAAAGTGTGGCGTCAAAGCCCCAAAACACCTTGCCCCCGGGCGACCCACGCCAATGCCCAAGCGCTGTCACGCCGACGGGGCCCATGTGGCCACCCAAGACGCTCACTTGCGGTCGAGCGTCATCGGCTTGAACTTGCGTTCCTTGTTGAACAAGAAGGTCTCGGTGAACTTCCAGGGCTTGGGCAGCTGGCTCACGTCACCGAAAGGTGCCGCACGCAAGATGGCCTTGCGGGCGATCTCTTCGGTGTCGAGCGCCTGGCTGGGGTGGCGCAACACGTTGATCGACTTGACGCTGCCGTCGGCATGGAGTTCGATGCTGATCACGGGGATGGCCAGCAGCAGATCGGGCGGCTTGCCCATGTAGCTGATCTCGGGATTAGCGGCCACCAGGCGCTTGGCGGCCTGCAGGCGCAACTCGTCGAGGTTGGCGGGACGCGCGGGCGCCGGCAGGATGCCTTCTGGGGCGCGCTCAACTGGCGCAGGCACAGGAGCAGGCGTGGGCGCAGGGCGAGGCGCCGGCGCGGGGCGAACGGGGGCCGGCGCTGGCTCAGGTGCGGGGGCCGGCGCCTTGGGTGCAGAGCCGCAAGCGGCGAGCACGATGGCGGCGGCCAATGCGGCCAGACGGCCAGCCTGGCGGGCGAGCAGGCCGCCGGAGGGTTGTTCAACGCAGTGCAAGGTAAATCTCCTGTGCGAGTTCTTCAGATATGCCATCGACGCTGGCCAGCTCTTCGACGCTGGCGCGGGCCACGCCACGCACACCGCCAAAACGTTGCAGGAGTTTGGCACGCCGTTTGGGTCCCACACCTGGGATGTCTTCCAATTTGCTCTGGCCTGTGCGCACGCTGGCGCGCTTGGCCCGCATGCCGGTGATGGCAAAGCGGTGGGCCTCATCGCGGATCTGGGCCACCAGCATCAGCGCCGCTGAGGTGGCCGGCAGCTGCAGCTTGGGGCGGCCATCGGCAAAGACCAGCTCTTCCAGCCCCACCTTGCGGCCCTCGCCCTTCTCCACCCCCACGATCACCGACAAGGGCAGCCCCAGTTGGGTGAACACCTCGGCAGCCATCGCCACCTGCCCTTTGCCACCGTCCACCAGCACCAGGTCAGGCAGGCGCAGAGCGGCTTGCTTGTCGCTGCGCTTGCCACCGCTCGCAGTCGAAGCAGCGGCGGTGGTTGCCAGCGGCGCATAGCGGCGCGTCAGCACCTGGCGCATGGCGGCGTAATCGTCACCCGGGGTGATGTCGGTGATGTTGAAGCGGCGATATTGGCCCGATTGCATTTTGTGGCCCTCGTAGACCACGCACGAGGCCTGCGTGGCCTCGCCCGCAGTGTGGCTGATGTCGAAGCACTCGATGCGCAACTCGGCCAGCGGGTCGCTGGGCTCGGTGCGGGCGGCCTGCTGCGGCTCGCCTTCCGTGTCGCCACCAGCGTCCTGCGCCCCGGGCTCGGCTGGCGTGGCCGTGCCTTCGGGCGACTCGGCTTGCATGCCCAAGGCCCGATCCGCCAGGCCTTCGAGGTCGAGCGACAAGGCTTCGGCCAGCGCGCGGGTGCGGGCCTTCTGCGAGCCCTCCTCGCTGAGCAGGCGGCTGAGCGCCAGGCGGGCGCCCTGCTCGGCCATTTCCAGCCACACGCGGCGCTGCTCGCGCGGCTGCAGCACCACATGCACCTTGCGGCCAGCCTGCTCGGCCAGGGCCTCGATCAGCGCCGCATCCACCGGGTGGCTGAGGATGAGGATGGACGGCACCGCCGAGCCGATGTAGTGCTGCGCCAGGAAGGCTTCCAGCACACGGCATTCGATCGCAGGCTGTGCCACGGCCTCGGGGCTGTCGTCGTCGGCCGCCAACTCGACGTGGTCCTGCACGTGCACCGGGAAGTGGGCGCGGTCACCCAGGTGACGGCCGCCTCGCACCATCGCGAGGTTGACGCAGGCCCGACCGCCCTCGACGCGCACGGCCAGCACGTCCACGTCCTTGTCCATCACGGTGTCGACCGATTGCTGGTGCAGCACGGCCGACAAGGCACTGATCTGGTTGCGCACCTCGGCCGCCTGCTCGTAGGCGAAGCGCTCAGCGTGGGCCATCATCTTGGCTTGCAACTCTTCGAGCAGGCTGTCGGCCTCGCCCAGCAAGAAGCGCTCGGCTTGCGCCACGGTGAGGCGGTAGTCGTCTTCCGAGATCAGCCCCACACAAGGTCCAGAGCAACGCTTGATCTGGTAGAGCAAACAAGGCCGGCTGCGGTGGTTGAACACCGCGTCTTCACAGGTGCGCAGCAAGAACACCTTCTGCAGCAGTTGGATGCTCTCCTTCACTGCCCAGGCGTTGGGGAACGGCCCGAAGTAGCGGTGTTTGCGGTCGACCCCACCGCGGTAGTACACCATCCGCGGGAACTCATGGCTCACCAGCTTGAGGTAGGGGTAGCTCTTGTCGTCCCGAAACAGGATGTTGTAGCGGGGGTTGAGCGTCTTGATGAGGTTGTTTTCCAGCAGCAGCGCCTCAGCCTCGGTGCGCACCACCGTGGTCTCCATGCGGGCGATGCGCCCCACCATGTGACCAATGCGCGTGCCCCCGTGCTGGCGGTGGAAGTAGCTCGACACGCGCTTCTTGAGGTCACGCGCCTTGCCCACATACAGCACCTCACCCTGCTCGCCAAAGTAGCGGTACACGCCCGGCAGGTTCGGCAAGGCAGCCACCTCGATCAACAGGCGCGCCCAGACTGCCTCGCGATCGCCCCCCGTCGCATCGGGCGGTGCCTCGGTGGACATGGCGGCATCGGCAACAAGAGACACAGGCGGCTTGTTCATGCGCAGATTGTCGCCGCAGCGGCCCGCGATAATGGCGCCCCATGCGGTGGGACATCTTTTGTCGGGTGATCGACAACTTTGGAGACGTGGGCGTGTGTTGGCGCCTCTCGCGCAGCCTGCTGGCGCGTGGCGAATCGGTGCGACTGTGGTTGGACGACCCCACGCTGTTGAGCTGGATGGCCCCATGGTCCAAGCAGATGCCCTTGCCCAGCGGCTTGACGGTGCTGCCTTGGTCGCAGGCCGAGGTGCCCGATGTGGCCGATGTACGCGAGGCCCGTGAAGAACCCGGCGACGTCGTCATCGAATCTTTTGGCTGCAACCTCCCCGAGGCCTTCCTGGCGCGGATGAAGCAACGCGCTGAAGCCGGCCGCGCCCCCGCCTGGATCAACCTCGAAT
>JACCDX010900760.1_pt1 | contig 11810 bp, 7 predicted proteins | sample 7449681 | NCBI WGS metagenome assembly JACCDX01 (sample SAMN15323450, study PRJNA562643) | freshwater metagenome | isolation source: river surface water | place: USA:Blue River Watershed | collected 2017-08-18 | reverse complement strand
GTGCGCGCCGATTTCCGTTGTGGATCGTACTTCTTTAGCAACGGCAAATGTACGCTGGAACATCTGGTGCAGGTACGTGCCGAGTCCGCCGGCGGCTTCTGCCTGACGTACCGCATCTTTCATCTGTCCTAGAATTTGCGGCTCGCCCAGAACCATCGAATCCAGGCCGGAGGCAACCCGAAATGCATGGCGCACGGCGCCGTCCTGTGGCAACGCATACAGATAAGGCCGCAAGTCTGCATACGAAAGCTTGTGATAATCGGCCACGAAACGACCGGTCGCATCAATGGCGGCCTCGACATTGCCGTCCCTGACTGTGGCCGCATAGATTTCGGTGCGATTGCAAGTCGACAGGATTGCGGCTTCCTGCGGCTGCTGGCTGCTGACGGAACGGTTAAACCACGCGCACGCCGAAACCACCGCCTGACCAAGCTGGTCAGCAGGAAAGGCGACTTTTTCCCGCAACGAGACCGGTGCGGTAGTGTGATTGAGCCCGACGGCAAGCAGTTGCATTGAGCGTTGTGCGTCTGGAAAGTTTATCTGCGCATATTATAGCCGGTGGCCGCACCACATTGATAGGCAAAATAGCCCATCCCGACAGTCTCAGTCGGTGGTTTTTTCAAGCCGGTAGCCGTAGCTGTAGACCGGCGTCAGCCGATAGCCATGCTCAGGCCGCAGGCATAGTTTGCTGCGTATGCGGGAGACATGTGTATCCATCGTGCGTGAATTGACTTCTACATCGCGCTCCCAGACGGATTCAAGAATAAAGGCGCGTGACAGCGGACGGCCGAGATTGCGAAAAAATAACAAGGCCAGATCAAATTCTTTTTGCGTGATTTCGATCGCATTGCCATGCATGGTCAGCCTGTTGGAGCGACTGTCAAAGGTATAACAACCGTAGTCGATCCGACCTTCCTCATTCATGTTCGGATAGGCGCGGCGCAGCAGTGCTTGCACCCGGGTGCTCATTTCGCCGCGCCGCAGCGGCTTGATAATGTAATCATCTGCGCCTGCAGCCAGCGCGGCAATAATTTCATCCTCGGCGGAACTGTGGGTGATGAAAAAAAGCGGCACCCCGGCAGCCATATGTTCGCGCGCCCAGCGCAGCACAGCCGGATCATTTGTCTGGGTCTCATCCAGGTGCAGAATGAGCATATCGAATGCTTCATGCTGAGCGTGCGAATACAGCTCGTTAGCATGCTCGAATGCGCGGCAAGTATGGCCTGCTGTCTGCAAAATATCTGTAACCAGTTTGCACTGGCTTTTATCATTGTCGAGCAAGGCGATGCGCATGGTCTGCCAAAAAATAGAAAGAAGCTACGCCGTCCGGGCGTATCCCATATTAATTAATGATTAATAGTTTCGTGTAGTGTGTAATTGTAAATTAACAACATTTAGCGTTGGTGCGCGACAGTGTGCATTTTTTATCATTCTTCAATCCAAGCTTGCGCGTTCAGCCGGTGTTCTTAGTGTGAATGCCGCATTTTCTGAAGTTGAATCAATCAGCTAAGGCATGCCTGGCTGCACGCAGTCTTCCATCAATTCGAACCAAGCCTTAACAGTCTAGCCTTTGATGAAGGCATGTAACAGTTTGGCTGCCGGCAGATTTGCGTTCTTGCTGCGCTATTTCTTCCTCTTCTCATATCGCACACAATTGCCCCGGTCGATTTTAGTGTCAGGCCGGATAGTCGGGACACTGATGGATTTTCCGGGCTCTCTTCTACAACACTTCTTCAAGTTCGGAGTGGTATGCAGCTTGCAAGCAGTATGTCTCTGGGCATCATCACCTGTTGGCTGGAAGCGATGACAGTGCCGCGGCGCTATGCAGAAGGTTTGCAAAAAATGGCCGAGATGCTCAATTGCAGACACGCCTCACTGTCAATCTGGAGCCGTAGCGGTACCTGGGGTCAGTGCTATCAAGCCACACACATGCATGACAGCTGGAAGCTGACCATGGATGAGCATGCATTTCCGGCAGCAGACTTGCAACGGCAGGTCAGAATGATTCAGGCGGGTACCTGGAAACGCTACATCCAGTCGCAGCCACAGCGCGCCAACGCCAGCAGTAAAGCATCATCGATGTACGCCGATTCCTTGTACTACATACGGCTGATAGATAGCCAGAATGTCGATGCCCTGTTATGCCTGCAAAAGCAATCCAACGCAACACAAAGCGAGCAGGATTTCTTACGGCAGGCAGGCGATGTCATTGGTGCTTTGCGATCCTCCTTGGATGCCATGATCAGGATGCGCAATCTGTCACAGCAGCTATTGCAAATTGCGGCCGTGCAGGATTGCATCCGCATACCGGTGCTATTGCTCGATAGTGCAATGCGCATACAGGTGAGCAATGCTGCTGCCAGAGCAATGCTTAACAAGGCCGGACTGGATGCATTGCCGGGATTAAGCTTGCCGCATATAGCCGGCGTTGCAGCAGAGCGTATTGCACCGCTGGTGCGACGTGCATGTGGCAAGTCCGGCGCTATAGGCGCAAGTGCCTTGCAAATTCATGAGCTCGGCAATCAGCCCGATAAGCACATAGTTATTTTGCCGATCAAAGTCCAGACAGGATCATCACGTTACCTGCATCAAGCGCTGCTATTAATTGATATGCAGTCGGCATCACAGGCCTCCGCTGACCAGCTGTTGCAGCATATATACGGGCTCACGCCAGCGGAAGCCAGGCTGGCAATCCTGATACTGCATGGCGAATCTCCTGCAAGTGCAGCAGTCCGCTTGCAAGTGAGCTTGCCAACGGTGCGTTCGCAACTCTCCGCCGTGCTGAAGAAAACCGGCGCGTTGCGGCAGGCCGATCTGGTCAGACGACTTTCTGCATTGCTGCTTGTGAATTGAAATTTTCCTGTAGCCGTCTTCATCCGGTATCCATCTTGTCACCCTGTTGGTTTTCCACACTTGCTTTAAGTATCTCGCCTTCATTCATTTGAAGGATGTGCGCACCGCCACGTCGGCCTACAGTTGCCCACAGCAGTGCCTGTAAGAGCACTTCCATGAAATAGCCCGGCACATGCATTTCATGATCCATGCCATCACATCAGAATATGTTCATTACTAAAAGGAGAAACCCAATATGGAAACAAGCATTGATAGCGCTACCCTAACCGTGACCACAGATACGGCAGACTATCCCCCCGGCGCGACGGCGGTCATTACAGCGACCGGCATGGAAGCGGGCGCGGCGCTGACATTCTGCGTGATGCATGTGGAGTCCGCCGGTGTGGACGGTATCTGGGGTACGGCAGATGATGTTATCCGTCAGACTGATGGCGAGGGGCATGAACCATGGGTGGTGGTGGATGGTGGTGCAGGTGATCTGGACGGTATGGTAAACGGCAGCATCACGACTGCATGGTATGTGAATCCGGATGACTCTGCCAGCGAGCGTTTTTTACTGTCAGTGGCATCCAGTCAGTCAAGCGCTTACGCGACCTTTACAGATACGCCTTCACAGCATGATCCGGTTGATGCAGTTCCCGACCTTGCAAACTATGCGATGTTCTTTGCGACAGGAGATGGTCCTACAGGCAGCGGCGTGATTGACTCTTTTTTACGCATACAAGGCACTGGCAATGAGGAAGTTGAGCAAGGTTACAACACGGATTACAGGCCGCAGCAATTTGATGAAGGATCGACTGCAGTTTTTAATCATGCAATAAGGCTGGATAGCATTCCGGTGGTTGAAATAAATGGCGTTTTCTATCGTGAATTTCGCTTGGATTTGAATGACAGTGATAATCAAAACTCGCCGTTGATTGCTCTTAACAACATCAAAATATTTTCTTCAGATGTCCCTGATCTGACCGGTCTTAATCTGGGCACCAATACTTTTTCGAGCGGATCTTCTACCTTGCTCTACGATCTGGATGGCGGTGGTGACATCACCGTTCAACTCACAGACTGGAACACGGGCAGCGGCCATGGGGACTATTTTGTATATATCCCGGTAAATGGTGCGAATGGAAACCCGGGATTTGCAGGCATAACAGACAATCCTTACATCTATTTATATTCTGCATTTGGTGTGGGGGATCGCACTAATGGCGGATTTGAAGAATGGTATATCAGAAAAGAAGAAGCACCACCAGTTGCGAAATTCAGCCTGGTAAAAGTGGTTAGTGATATCGACGGAAGTGATGACGATATAGTACATCATGCAAATGATGTCATTCAATACACCATTACTCTGACCAATACGGGCAATATTGCACTGACAGGCGTGCAAGTCACTGATAATTTTGCTGATGCGAACAGTCTTCAGTTTGACAGTGGCGATATTGACGATGATGGTGAGCTTGATGTTGGTGAGGTCTGGTTTTATACGGCCACACATACCGTTACGCAAGCAGAGATGGATGCAGGTGGTTATCTGACTAATGTTGCTGAGGCGCAGGCTGACCAGGTTTCACCGGCTGCTGCATTCGTAATTACAGCGATCAACCAGAATCCTCTTCTGGAAATAAATAAGAGTGTCGATGTGATTTTGGGTAGTGAAGATGAGAAAGTCCATGCTGCAGGCAACATAATTTATTACTCGATCGAAGTAAAAAATGCAGGCAACGTCTCGCTTACGGACGTAACAGTGATCGATGAATTTGCAGATGAGGAAAGCCTGGTATTGTCTTATGGGGATAATGACAATATTGGCGTGCTGGATGTCAACGAAACCTGGGTATATACGGCCAAACATACTGTCACACAAGCAGAGATGAATGCGGGCGTAAATCTAATAAATACAGCTACCGCTGACTCGGAGCAGACAGATGTAGTATCTGATTCTGTTTCAACCGAAATTGAGCCACATCCCGACTTGGAAATAGATAAAGTGGTCGTGCGTATTGAGGGCAGTGCAGATGACAAGGTTCATGCTGCAGATAATATTATTCATTACCTTATTACAGTCACCAACACGGGTAATGTGAGTCTGACTGATATGGAGGTCAATGATACCTATGCTGATCGCGGCTCTCTGTTGTACCAAAGCGGCGATGATAATCACAATGATCAATTTGATGCAGGTGAGGCCTGGATTTATACAGCCACGCATACTGTTACCCAAGACGAGATGGATGCAGGCGACGATCTGATCAACAGGGCAACGGCGGATTCGGGGCAAACGCCATCAAAATTTTCTGAAGTCTCAACTGTCGTGGTGCAAGACCCTAAGTTTGAAATTCAGAAAGTCGTCAGCGAAATCGTAGGCGGGAAACTGGAGCTGGCCGATCTGGGTGAAGAATGGATCGTGCAGGGTGCCGGAAATCAAATCCACTACATCGTCACATTGACCAATACGGGTAATGTCACGCTGACCAATATTGATGTGGGTGATCTATTTCAAAATTCGGACATTCTGGAGTTGGTGCAAACAGAATTTGGTAACGGTGATGACAGGCTGGATGTGGACGAATCCTGGATTTTTACAGCCACGCATATCGTCACCCAGGCTGAAATGGATGCCGGTGCTTCTTTGCTGAATATGGCAATAGCTGATACAAATGAGACAGATGAAGAATCAAGCTCTGTGTTAACCAGAATCGATCAAAATCCTGATCTCACCATAACAAAAGTAGTCAGCAGGATTGAAGGCAGTACAGATAGTGAGAAAGTTTATGCTGCGGGCAATGTGATTAATTATGAAATTGCGGTAGAAAATTCGGGCAATGTGACGCTCACACAAGTGGAGGTCACCGATCAATTCGCTGATCCACTATCTCTGGTACGTGATCGTGTTATTGGCGGCAATGATGACAACAGGCTTGATGTTGGTGAGATCTGGGTTTATTTGGCCACGCATACCGTTACACAAGAGGAGATGGATGCAGGCATTGACCTGAAAAATACAGCGATTGCTGACTCGGAGCAGACGGATGAGCATTCCAGTTCTGTTTCTACGACTATCCAGCAAAATCCCCATCTGGTTTTACAGAAAATTACCGGCGATGGTGTGGGCGGAACGATTGTGGATGGTGATGGCGTTACTATTTTGGCTGGTAATGCCGTGACCTGGACTTACAGCCTGAAAAATGACGGTAATGTATCGATAGCGTTCGATAAGTCCCAAGGTTTAAAAGACGATAACGGCACGACCGGCACAACAGCGGATGATTTCAATCCAGTCTATCAAAGCGGGGATATGAACAATGACAATATCCTGAGCGTAGATGAAATATGGGTCTTCAGTGCTACTGGAACGGCGATTTTCGGCTCTTACAATAACAGGGCAGTAGCAACAACTACTTTCAACAGCCTGCAAGTCACGGCTGTGGATACCTCAAGCTATATCGGCACATTTACTGAAGCCTGGGCTGGCCGTACGCAAGGCTATTGGAGCGCGCGTACGGAGGCATGGGACGGGTTGACTAGTAACAAAGTCAAGGGATCTGGTATAGATTTGCGCGCCGCAGAAATTAATCCGAAGGCCAGCGGTGACGTATTAATTGGTGATCTTAATCAGAATGGTGTTACCGATGTAAATGAAAACACGCTGCTGGTGAGTAAGGCGATTGCACAAAATATACTCAGTAGCAGTGTGGTCTCTGACAACAGGATTTCAATGTTGCAGCAGGCGATCGCCGCCCAGCTGAATATTTACAATGGTGATGTCAACCCTGGCAAGGCCTGGAGCACGACGAACAGCACAGATAAATCCGCTGGCGACCTGATTACCGAGGCCGTAGCATGGCTGAAAAACTATGGCGGGCAACTGTTTGGAGATGGCCTGCTCAATAGTACGGATTACAACCTTACAAAAAGTACGCTCACTTCTGCTACGGGCTATAACAAGACGACATTCTGGTCGACATCCATGGATGTCGATGGCACGGCCGCTGATGTGCATGCGACCGGTGAAGATCTGAAAAATGTGCTGATGGCATTCAACACCAACAAGCTCATCACTTCCAGTCAGAATCAGGTGGCATGGAATCAGACGACAGTCGATCCAGAACATCTGGTCAGTCCTGTCAATGTGGTGACAAACGAAGCGGATGCATTCTGGCTGGTCGCCCAGAACAACATCGGCAATTTTGGTTTGGTATGGCACGGCTAAGCTTGATTGGGTTGACTTAGGACTGGTTTGGCCCGGGCTACTGGTCTGGGTATTGCGGTACGAATGTACTAATAGAAGCAGGTACTCACTTTGCTGAGATGCCTGCTTTTTCATTTGATAGTCAGGCTGACTGTGGCTGGTGGGTCACAAATTTGGCGGTAATCGTCTCTTGTTCATCACAAATTCTATTTAGTTCTCTTGGCGCAAGGTTGCGCTTTATTTGCTCAGATTATTAGTATTAATGCAACTAATTAGCTGTGCACATCATCAACCAGAGGAGCGCGACCATGAAACAAAATCAGAACGGTAACCTGACACATTCGACTACAGAGGGAGAGCCAGCAAGAGGCAATCCGCAAGCAGTGCAAATTGCGATGCGCTTGCGGGCGGTCGATGCATCCAATCGCGCGATTGTTTCCAACATCAGTGCAGTGCAACCATCGTCAGGTATGGTTTTCCTCGATTTCGGATTTGTTGAGCAGCATGCGATGGATGAAATCGGCAAGGCAGTGCGCAGCGGCCAGTCTTCAGCAACCATAGACGGGCGCCTTGAATGTCGCATCGCGATGGGAATGGAACACATCGTACAACTACATCGACAGCTTGAACAAGTGCTGGCCGCGACAAGAAAAACCGCAACCCGTACTGCGACGGAAGAGCCGATGACAGTCGGCGCTGACACCATTCTTCAATAACGTCCATCCGCTTGCGTCGCCTTTGCGGCGCTTGCGCTCACCATACCGCACTCACTCTCAGAGAGCCTCATCATGCAATCGAGCTTCGCAGAAATGCCGGCCAAATCATGGGCCGGCAATATGGCGCCACCGTTAAGGCAGGTATTTATTGCCTGTCGTTCCGCATTGATCACCGCAGCTGTTTTCAGCCTGTTTCTGAACCTGCTTATGCTGGTGCCATCGGTGTATATGCTGCAGGTATATGACCGTGTGCTGTCAACAGGAAGTGTGCCGACTTTGCTGATGTTAAGCATGATCACGGTCTTTCTCTTTGCCGTGTATGGCGGACTGGAATGGCTGCGCGCGCAAATACTGATCGTCTCCAGCATGCGTTTTGATGCATTACTTAGTGCAGGCATTCATGATGCGATATTTGCGCGTACGCTTGCCACCGGCGGTCGCGTAGCCAGTGCCCAGCCACTAGATGACCTCGACAAGCTGCGCCAGTTCGTCACGGGTGCCGGATTGTTTGCGTTACTCGATGCGCCATGGGTGCCGATTTATATGGGGATGATGTTCCTGTTCCATCCGTGGATGGGGATGACTGCCGTATTGTGTACAGTCGTGCTCGCAGCACTGGCAATCTGGAATGAACTCTCGACCCGCACGTTGCTGCATGATGCAAACCGGTTCAACATCGCAGCGAACCAGAAAACAGCTGCGAATTTACGCAATGCAGAAGTTATCGCCTCGATGGGTATGCTGTCGAGATTACGGCAACGCTGGCTCAATGAGCGTAGTGCCGCGCTGGAAGCGCAGCATCAGGCCAGCGGCAGGGCGGGCGTGATTGCATCCATCTCGAAAACATTCCGGCTGACTTCACAATCACTGGTGTTGGGACTGGGCGCTTATCTTGCAATCAGGCGCGAGATCAGCCCGGGCATGGTGATAGCCGGTTCTATTCTGTTGGGTCGTGCGCTGGCACCGATCGATATGTTGATTGCCAACTGGCGCAGCATGTCAGGCGCGCGTTTAGGTTACAAACGCTTGTCCGAACTATTGTCAGCGCACCCGGCCCAACAGGATGTCATGCCACTGCCACCGATTCAGGGTGAGTACAAGCTGGAAAAATTAGTCATCACGCCGCATGGTGCACGCTCGCCAGTGATCAAGGAGCTGACAATGCGAATTGCGGCAGGTACGCAGCTGGCCATCATCGGCCCTAGTGCGGCAGGAAAATCTACTCTGGTACGAGCACTGTTGGGTCTTTATGCACCTGCAGCGGGAACGATCAGGCTCGATGGTGCAGAGCTGCATCAGTATCAGCGGCAGGCTCTGGGTAGTGCGATCGGTTATTTGCCGCAAGATGTGGAACTCATCGACGGCAGCATTGCAGAAAATATCGCACGTTTTGGCATTGTTGATCCCGAGGCCGTGGTCAAGGCAGCAAGGCAGGCAGGCGTACATGAAATGATCCTGGCACTGTCGAACGGTTATGAGACGCGGTTGGAAGGGAATTTCACCTTGTCCGCAGGGCAGCGCCAGCGCGTCGCACTGGCGCGCGCACTATACGGCGATCCAGCCGTGATCATTCTTGATGAGCCCAATTCCAATCTGGATGAGGCAGGTAATGCCGCCTTGCAGCAGGCGCTGACAACGTTGCGCGACGTAGGCAGCACCGTCATTCTCGTCACACATTGCAGCAATATTCTCGATCAGATGGATCGCGTACTGTTGCTGGTCGACGGCAAGCTTTCACTCTATGGCACTAAAGATCAGGTTGCCAATGCCTTGAAACAGGCTGGTATGCATCGCGGTGCACATCCCATTCGCAGTAGCGAAGTATTTGCATGAGCGCAGATCAGATCATGAAGAACATTCAATCACTCAGGGCAGAAACGCCCGAGATAAATCATCAAGTTAAAACATCGCCATCCGTATTGCCATTGAAGGTAGAACGCCAGGAACGCTGGATGAAAGTGGGCGGCATTGCCGCATTGCTGGCCATGTTTGGCGGCCTGGGGCTATGGGCCGTGCTGGTGCCCTTAGACAGCGCAGCGATCGGACCGGGCGTGGTCGTGCTCGAAAATTACCGGAAAACGGTGCAGCACCTGGAGGGCGGCATCGTGCATCAGGTGCATGTGCGCGAAGGTCAGTTGGTCCAGGCCGGTGAGGTACTGGTCACCTTAGAAGATGTGCAGCCACGCGCGCAAATGGAGCTGGTCAATGGCCAGCTATTGATGGCACTGGCACGCGAAGCACGCCTGCTGGCACAAAGAGACGGTAAATCGCATCTTGCGTTTCCGGCCGAGCTCATCAACATGAAGCAGGACCAGCGTGCAGCAGAGGCGATGCGGGTGCAAGAGCAGACATTCAGGGTACGCAAGCAGGCCAATGAGGCCAGTAAAAAAATATATGAGCGACAGATCTCCCAGCTACGGGAAAAAAATGCCGGATTGCGCGAACAAAAAATCATGCGTGACAAGCTAGCAGCATCATTTGACAAAGATCGCGCAGATTTCGAGGCACTGGCACGCGAAGGTTATGCGGAGCGTCAGCGCGTACGTGAAATGGAGCGTAGTCTGGTCCAAAGTGAAGGACTGAGCGGCTCGCTGATGACAGACATTGCGGCAACCGATTTTGAAATCAGCCAGACCGAAATAAAGATTATCCAGCTGGAGCAGGAATTTCAGCGCGAGGTCGCCAAGGAACTGGCAGAAGTACAGACCGAATTATTCGGCTTGCGTGAAAAAATGCGCGCGCTGACAGATACATTGCAGCGCACGAAAATTACCGCACCGGAAAACGGTATGGTGCTGGGCTTGTCGGTGCATACCAGTGGCGAAGTCTTGCGCGCCGGTGGCAGCATTCTCGATATCGTACCGGCCAATGAGCAATTGATTGTTGAAGCGCGTATCTCGCCACAAGATGTCGATCAGGTGAGGGTGGGGCAAATGGCCGAAGTACGTTTCTCTGCATTCCGGCAGCGCGATATGCCCAAGATAGAAGGCAAGCTGGCGACGCTGTCGGCAGATCGCCTGACGGACCAGTCAAATGAGCAGGCACAAGCTTATTACCTGGGCCGTGTTGTGATCACCCAAAAAGGGCTCAATGATCTGGCAAAACTCAAGCTCGAGCTGGTGCCCGGTATGCCTGCTGAAGTGCTGGTCAAGACCGGAACGCGCACATTCTGGCATTACCTGACAGCGCCGCTATCCGACCTGCTTGTCCGTTCGCTCAAGGAGGACTGACATGCACACAAACCGATGGCATGTGCTGATGAGAGCATGGGTAGTGGCAGCATGGTTACTGAGCACATCCGCGCAGGCAACCGATCTGCTGGAGCTGTATCAGACAACGATTTCCGGCAGTCCGGCACTCAAGATACGTGAACTCGGCGTGCAACGCGCTCGCGCCGATGCCGATGCGACAGGCAGCAGGCTCTATCCGCAAATCAGCTTGCAGGTAGCAGGCTCGCGCAATGATTATCAGGATGTGGCCGGTTCGTTGTTGTATAACGGTCAGCGTATTACCTTAAGCGCCCGTCAGGCCTTGTTTGATCTGCCATCCAAATATCGGTATGACAGTGCGCGCCATACCTCGCGCCAGGCCGAGAGCGAAGCCGAGCTCGCACGCATGCAACTGACTGCACAGCTTGCGGATACCTATCTGGAAGCATTGGCCGCGGATGATGAAATTGATCAGGTGTGGGCGGAAAAAGAAGCGGCGACGAATCAGGTTGCGCGCCTGCTGGCAATGACGAAACGTCAGATGGCCAAGGTCACGGATCTGACGGAAGCGGTCGCCTATCTGCAGCAACTGGAGACGCGACAGATTGATGTCGTCAATAAAAGCGAGGCCGCGCGTGTAAAGTTACGGGAATTATCCGGTCGTGATCCGGGCATGCTGGCAAAATTATCGCTCAAGGAATTTCCCGATGTACCCCATGATGAAGAATTCTGGGTCAGATCAGCGCTGGAAAACAATCCGGATCTTGCTGCACGCATGGCTGCCTTGCAGTCTAGCCGCAGCAGTGCCGATAGCGCGTTTGCTGAGCATGCGCCGCAATTATC
>JACCDX010509717.1_pt1 | contig 11810 bp, 11 predicted proteins | sample 7449681 | NCBI WGS metagenome assembly JACCDX01 (sample SAMN15323450, study PRJNA562643) | freshwater metagenome | isolation source: river surface water | place: USA:Blue River Watershed | collected 2017-08-18 | reverse complement strand
TTGCCAACAGACTCGCCTATGCATCGGGTTCCGAAGCGCACAAGGGAGCCGCGCTCCTCTGGGGCAAATTCCAGCGTCTGATCGCCATTGAGCTCCGACTGCACCCGAACGAGCGCTCTGACTGTATGCAGTTCCTGAAGATGTGTCGGTCAGAGTTGGATCGTCTCATTGAGCAGTCGCCCACCATTCCCTCTGCAGTCATTGAGTCATGCCGTAAGGAGTTCTCCAAGTTCCCTAAGGTGCGTCGCCCCGAAATCGTCGGTGACATTGACACCACGCAGATCTTTGAGGACAAGGGCGAGCGTGTCAAGAAACTCGCGCAGGAGGCGGCACTGTCCATTGCCCAGAAGAAGGGCGTTCTCAAGCAGATGGTGTTGGACGATCTGGAGCCGCGCATTGCGCGTGTATTGGAACACTCATCGCTGCCCGAAATTCGGGAAGAGATGCGTAAGGAACTCCAGAAAGCCGCTGAGAAGGCTACACGCGAGGCGATTGCAGCGGTGGCTTCAGGGCGTGTGACCGCTGCTACCGCGACGGCAACACACGGAACTAGCGCGGTAGTTTCGGGTGCCTCTACCGAGCGTGCGGCAGTAGAACGCCGCAAAGAAGTAGAGCAACTGGCGATGAGCGGGCTCGTATCTAGCTTACGCGGGAAGCTGACAGTGGCGAATGCCAAAACGGGTACCGCGCCGTCTGGCATTGGCGTACTGTTTTCGGAACTGGGTTCTGCAGAGGAACGTGGGCCCGAGGTTATCTTACATGTTGACGATGCCGCGGCAATCCCTTCTCCTCTGCCTTCGGAAGATGAGGAACCTCCTGTTGTAGCGGCGCCCGACCAGAAGCTCTAAGCCGCAGGCACCAGATAACCGGCCAGTGATCACTCCATTCTCCACATTCGCGGCCAACGCGATGTGCCAATAGAGTCCATGGATGTGAGCCCCAGGTAGCACAGTGATCCAGCACCTGTGATGTACCGGCAAAGGTCACCCCCGCGTGCTTGGTGAGCCACTGACATTCGGGGAACCAGCACATCTCCGTGTTCATGTCGCCTACCAGGAGTGTCGGCACACGCGGCATACGGGACTCTATCTCAATTAGTTGAACGGCCTGTGCCATACGCACGGGTTCTGCAATGGGCCGCCACAGCTCGTCGCAGACCTCGTAATCGGACTGCATGTGTGTATTCAGAATGCGCAGTGGTGCACCGGTTGCGCGCTGTTGTAAGTCCACGTGAAACCACCCTTTGGTGACCAGAGAATCAAAGCCTACGGCGGATAAATACGGATACAGCCGGGCATCTGACAACGACCAAGATGAAGAGCGCCATGCGATGGCGAGACCGGATCCGAAGAGACCGGCAATATGATTCTCGCGCGCGGGGCGTAGGAATGTCCACCCCTTTGCGGCGAATGCTGCAGACCAGGCACTGTGCCGACACCAGACTTCCTGCAGCGCCACGATATCAGCGTTCCCCGTTATCCAGTTCACGATTTCGCGAATGGGCACCGAGAACCACGGGAAGCAGCGCACATTGTACGACACCAGTCGTAGGTCCATTACTTACGCCTGCGGATTGTGCGTCTGCGCCGTGCCGCGACTGTTTGTTTGTTGGCTTTGCGTGTCTTGGGATAGCGTTTGTGAACTCTGCGAGCACCACCCCACATATTACCACCAAAAGGAGGCCCACCAGCACCACCGCCTGTTACTGGTGAACCACCATATACAGGGACTGATCTGCCATTTGCCCCTAGGCTAAATCGTATTGTCCTATGTAAATTAGGAGGAACTGAATAGGCGTTCTTGAACCGTTTTGCTATTTTCCGTGTTACATTTGTGTTCGTGTTTCGTTTGGCTTTACCACCTATTCTACGTTCATCTATCTCTAAATCAGGAATTCTACCAGTGGCATCTGACTCACCTTCAACGAAAGACAGTGGATTGTATCCATCAACATCTTGCACATTTCTCAGGGTAGCAATCAAATCACCATAGTACATAAATTGATATATATCCCATCTCATGTCTGCATCAAGATACATAGGATATCTAGCTACAGGCCCATATACGGCATTTATAAAGGTCGTGTACTGATTTTGTTCCGAAAATGTTGTATTAATAACATGGCGCGCATAGTTACATAAAGTCGCTGCATATGTATCGTATAACGCAAAGAGTGGATTCGGCTCAGCAGCAACATACCGGTAACCGACATCAGGGCTATCAAATCTATCCGTAAGGGACTCCAACTCTGGACCAGATGTTAGTATGCGGCGGATCTCTGTGCTATCAAGTGTAGTTTTACTGTAACTTGCTAAGCCAATATATAGTATTTCTGGGAAAAAGGTCAACATGAAATGTGCCTTAAATCCTTCAACGTCTCTATTCTCTTGGAGTAATTCATTCATGTATTCCAAATCAGCTTCACTGTATGGATTAGGGTTTAAGTTGGGTTCGTAAACAACAGATCTGTCACCACCTGCTTGAACCGGCATGGGCGCCGGCCGCATTTCTGGGATACCATTCAGCGAATTCACTATAGCAGTTTCTGTCATCCCATTTCTATGCGCCGCCCACATATGCTGAGGATTAAATGGAAGTACACCAATTTCTGGGAGAAGATTGTTGTATGGCAAAAAGCGTTTGAATACACGCGAAAACTTGTATGCATCGCCCTTCTTTACAATGGGGCAACACATCGTTAAGGCGGCCACTGCTGCTGTAAATGCTTCCATTGATGCTTCGTTTATCATAGGAGGAGAGCGGATATATGTGTTGATATATGTAGCGACAGACTCTAGTCTAGCGACAAGTTCTAATAAGAAATTTTCTGCCTTTGTGTTATTAGTATCTATTTCCATACCTTCAAATGTAGCGTCAGTATCAATCGTCATTGCAAGTAGGAGATTATTAATCATCAGGATAACAGCTTCATTATTATTTTTCAGATCTGTTGCAAGTTTCTGCTTCATTGTGCGCAGATAGGTTGCATCATCCATGGCAGGGTAGTATGTGACAGTATTCTTAGAAGATAGGAATGTGGATATATTGTTTACAATAGAGCGGAACCATACCACTTTATCACACGACATAATGGCCGTGTTCGTGAGATTCATGTCAGCTGGCTTGAGTGCAGATGTGCCAAGAATTTCCTTGAGCCAACATACCTGTAGTGTATCGCCGATCTCTTTGGCTAGTATGTACTTTTGGATTTCTTCAGGGGTTGCACCTGGGCTCGCAATATAGCTATTCTTTGTGTAATTCCCTGCAAAATATGCACTTTCTGTCTGATACTGGTTATCAAACGAAGCGTTGACTGGACCAGCTACGGTTGGTATTTGGAAACTGTATTCATCGCCTGCGCTTGCAAACTGAATAGGCCCAGGGATAGCACGCCCCATTGCTATCTGGCCCAGGCTCTCAAAGGGAAAGTTATTTGCAACTGTGAGTGATGTGGTTTCATCTATTTGCCCGCGTGCCTTTACTTTTGCAGCAGGATCCAAAATACTTCCAGGCGTGATTACCAATCTATAATCTGTACTAAATAAACCAGCAGGTGCAAGGCCAGCATCGTGCGCAACATACATACCCGTGTACCGGTTATCAACGCCGGTGGGCGATGACTTAAGACGCATAAGCTGCTGTCTGTTTCGCAACATGGGTACTGTGCCGTATTCTGCAGAAATTCTGGCCCACATAGCATTCTTTGTATCTCCGATTACTGTTGTATCCAGTGTTGGTAACATATCTGTCGGCGGTGCTAATGGTGGCCCAAACAGTGCATCAATCCCATTCAAAACTTTGCTCTTATGGTCATCGTTAGATTGTTTAAGAATGCCGCCTTCTGCTGCATCTTTGCATGGATCTAGCCGATTAATTACATTATTTATAATTCTGGCTTTGGTCGCTGGATCCATCACACCCTAATGTAACAGCAGAAACTATCCTATCATTACCAACATTGCTGGATAAAGGTATGCAGAACGCTATGTTCATTGTCGCCATTCAGCAAGGTGTGAAGCACCGAAGCTGTATGGAGGCAGTTTACTGCCTCCATTCCTTACCACAGTTCAGGCACCGGATGAAGATGGTCATCGGCTCATCCGCCGACCTGGTCTGCATCTCCCAGTAGCGCGTCTTGGACTTGCCGCAGCGCTTACACTTGAACATGTCCGACCCCTCCTCATTGCCGCCCTCCAACATCGTGGTCTCTCGCTTCAGCTGCTCATCTGCCAGTGCCTGCCAGTGCTCCGGGTACAGTTCACGTGCCGACATGAAGGCCACTTGATGCGGTGGGAACTCTCCATCCTGGAGTCGCTGGATGAGCCGTGCATTGCCGACATATCCCTCAATGTCCAGGTTTGCCACGGTTCGCCGCGCCACCGCCTTGTAGAGCTCCGCAAAGTCCGGATTCTCCCAGTGACGGCGCACACCACGGCGCGCGGCCTCCTCCAGAGTTGCATTGTAGATTCCGCGCTCCAGATCGCGGCGCTGATCCGGATCCAGAGTCTGGTCCAGCTTCTTCTCAATAATCTTGTCTACACGTGAGCGCAAGGACATCGTATTGCTCCTGGCAGCCAAAAACAATACGCTGTCACCTTTTGATTACTCATATTCCTCTGGCTCCAACTCTGGGCCGGTCTGCCAACGGGGCGCCCGCTTACCAGGAGGTGTAGGCACCTTCACGCGAGACTTGAGCCCCATATCCAGGCGACGATACTCCGGTGCAGTGACAGTACGCCGACGTGGTGCACGGCGCTTGCTGCCCCCCTCTTCATCATCATAGCAGTCATCATCCACACCATCCTCTTCACCTTCTTCCTCTTCTTCCTCCTCAGCTTCACCATCCGACCCCTCATCTGCCTCTTCATCCTCTTCCTCTGTCTCGTCGCCGGCATCGCCTTCATCCTCCTCGCCTACATCGCCATCGCCATCAATCTCTTCATCTGCATCGTCATCCTCTTCTTCCTCGTCGCCCTCCTCTTCTGTCTCAGAATCTTCAGATTCAAGATCCTCAAAGCCGCCGAAGGCGGCTTCATAGAACACCGACCACTCATCTACAGTCAAATTTCCCGCAGATGAGACCACCACGATATCACCGAAGAAGAGACCCTCATCATGTGGAGGAGGGAGTTCGTGTTTGTTCTCCGTACCCGCCTTGCCTTCATCCCAACCCCAGAGTGTGAGTGTTGCACCCTTGTACTTGTAGGTACCGATAACGGACGCGGGCTTCTTCTTCTGCACCGCCTTTGCCGCGGCTGCACCCGTCACCTGTACACCCTCGGCAATCGCCGACGTCTTGAGAGTTCTGGACTCACCGTTTGCTGAAAGAATCACTACTTGGACCATCGTACTGACAACCGGCACGGGGCCTCACCCATGTCAAATTTGCGGCACTGTGGGCCTAAACTCTGCATCCTGCAATTCTTCCAACCATGCAGATCATCACAGATGCCCCTCCATCGCCGACACATGTTCCTCTGCCAAATTACACTCCTGACCCTGCCATTGTCGGCGCTCTCTCACCTGTTATTGGTAGTATATTTACCGCCATTGTTGTAACCCTTGGCCTCTGCCTGTTGGTTGCATTCAAACCCAAGCGACACTAAAGGTGACAGCGCCTCTGTGCTGGTCATTGAAGCACAGAATGGATCTAACTGTTTCGTATGAGGTGATCACACCTCCAGCAACTGCTCGTAAGACAGAAATCACGACTTATATGTGGCCCGGATTTCTGGCTGAATATGATATGGCGGAAGATCGCTTTGAAGCATGGGAACTCATTGGCCCTGACACGTGGCGATCAGCACCTCACATTACTGCACCGCCTCGGCACTGTCTTGGGGTTGAGACGGCTCCTCAGATGCGCTGGTCGGCGCCTGCTGCTCTGTGGTCTCAGCAACCGGGGCTGCCTGCTCGTTGTCTGCAACAGCAACAGCAACCGATACAGCATCAGCGGCAACAGCAAGCCCGGATGCAACCTCCGCAGGCGCACCGACAGCCACCACGTGACGGGCAGCAGAACGGCAGAAAAGGGCCGCAAAGGAACCCACACACCCCACCGTCGGCTTCTTCAGCGCGCCAGACCGCCCGGCCTCAACTACGAGTGCCAGAGTCTGAGGAATGATATTATCAATGGCATCCACCAGAATAGCCTTCGCCGCATCATCCAACTTTTCGGCAATAACGGGCGTTGCCAGTACTTCCCGGAGTGCATCAAGTACCAACTTCTGCTTCTCCAACCCCTTCAGACCAGAAGCCTTGTTGACCGCAGTGGCAAGAACAACCGCAATACGCATCAGGCTCTGTGTGGTAACAGCGTCGGCACCCATCTCACGCAGGGCCAGGGTAACCAGGTTCATAGAAGGGGCAGAGGGAGTGGCAACGACAGACATTATACAGTGTACAAAGACAATCGCGTTAAGCCCTAGCGTTTTTTGAACCCGGCTGTTAGAATCATGGATACACCCATCATTGTTGGTCTCCTGATCGCCGTTGTTGTTGCCTTCTTCGCATACCAGTGGTACGCTGCTGCTGGTCGCCGTGCAGCAAAGAGCACTAAATCTGTAGTACCCGCTGCACCAGTTGCAGAGGCTGGACCCGCACCCGTGAACCCCGTTGTTGCGGAGGAGAAGATGCCCGTCGTTGCTGGTCAGACGGAGCAGGAGCTGAAGGCCAAGGAGCCCGCCCAGAGTCGCAAGAAGGTGGTTACCCAGGAGCCCGCTACATATGAGGGTGATGCCCCTGCCGATTTCCAGGATACACTCCGTCATCCCGAGCAATCATTCCATCAGCCCGCTGCACCTGCAGCTGCAGGCCTCGGTGTAGATGTATCCGCCGGTCGCGCAGCCGCACAGAGCACACCTCTCTCAGGGCACCAGCAGGGGTTCAGCCCCGAGATGGCACAGAACGGCGGTGCACTAATTGGAAATGGTATGTTTGCCTATGACGGCATGGAACCTACGGAGTTCTCTTCATTTTAAGTATCATAAGAATATCTCCAATATGTAAGGAGTCATGGTATGTCGTGTACCGCGAATAATTCATCAAATCTGGATGCAAGGATGGGATAAAGTACCATCCAAGTTTGATGAAAACCGTGCGGCTCTGCGCCGGCTAAATCCTTACTGGCAAATCATGGAATGGGATGAGCAAAGTTTGCGCTCAGAGTGTGCTGCACTCGGGCCAGAATTCCTGCATACGTTTGATCGGTTACCGCTTCTTATTTCTAAGGTGGATTTTGGTCGCTACGTTGTTATCTACAGATACGGCGGTGTTAGCCTGGATCTGGATATGGCACCGTTGCAACCATTGAACTCAACTCCTGGCTTAGACGAACACCCTCTGATGCTGAGCCGCACGATGTTAGGCGGCCCGATCGTGAACAATGCACTCTTTATTGCCTGCCCACACAATCCATTTGTAATGCGACTTCTACTGGCCATTGTAAACTCTGATGCTAACTATGAAGCATATCCTACAAAGGATCTATACGTACAGATGACAACAGGGCCGCTATTCTTGACACGTATGGCTGCATCTGAGAATATACATATCCTGGATTCCAAATACTTTGAGCCATGTATATCTCTTGATGCGGGATGTATACGACCTGACGCCGCTATCATGGATCACCAACATGAACTGTCGTGGATGAATGGATGGATGGTTTCGCTATTCCGGCTACTTCTGTGGTGTTTCCGTCATTGGTATGTTATTCTTGCTACCGTCTTAGTATACGTATACCGAGCAGAGCTTAAACGTAGCGTGCGCTTGTTATGGTAGCCATGAACACCAGCACAAACTACCGTAATCAAAACTGGGGCGATGATCTCCGCCTGCCTACATGTATGGATCCGCTGCCTATTGTCACCGAGGTGCTTGAACCTCTCCGCCGTATTTCGCTCCCGTTTCAGAATAAGCATCTGCCTGTTCTGAAGCGTGGCTCATGGTATGCTCTGAAGCGGCCTGTTGATCGCAGCCGTACGGGTCTGCTCTGCCTGTGGCCCGAGCGCCAGGCTGCCATCTTTGTGGGGAGTGATCGCGCCCGTACACGTGTTGCACTGCTGCGGCTACGTGTGGATCCGCAGTTCTATGCAGCGGGGGCGGGTGTCACCGTGTTTGCTGCAACCATGTGCCCGGCCAGCCGCGAACTACTGATGGAGGATGTACTGATGTGGAAAGGGGCAGATGTTGGCAACTCACTGACGTTTACGAAGCGGTCTGATCTGCTTTCACAGTGGCTAGACCATTATTGTGAGGTGGATGCACGACTAATCGGTGGGCTGCAGGTGCGGGCTGCGGCTTGGACCTCATTGGATGCTGTCACTCCCGATGGTGTTTGGGAGTTCCAACAAGATGAGGCGGGGCGTCGGCGCCTGATGTGGTTGCCCCCTAGGGCCTCTACTGTAGCCGATTCTGTTGCCTCTTTGGAGGCTATCCCAGCTTCTCCGTTTGTTCCAACAACAACCACGCCGTCACCCGAAGAGATCCCGAACATCCAGATTGATACGCTGGTTGCCATCGCCACCAAAGAAGCCGGCCCTGAGCAATGGTCCCTTAAGAGCAGCGATGGTATCAGCCTGGGTCGTGCCCTTATTCGTACATTCGCTGTATCCGCAGCTCTGCGTTCGTGCTCCTCCGGTGTCGCGCATGTAACCGTTGAATGGAACCCGCAGTTTTCCAAGTGGGAGGTACTAGCCCTATCAACCGGTGAGCCGCTGCACAGCTCTTTTTTCACGACCCATAAATAGAGATGGCAAGACATGCAAAGAAGATGCGTCGCACACGTCGCAGACAACACGGTGGTGGATGGGGCTACGCGAGCGTCGCAGGTGTTACCCCTGGCGGTGTTCCTTTTGAGTCCCGTACACCCTATGACCATTGCTACGGGGATATGCGCACGGCCCCGGCCGTGAATCCCACGGGGGCCATGCTGCAGTCTGGCGGTGGTTCTGCCACTGGTGGCTACGGCTTTGAGCTCAACAACTCTCTGGGCAAGGTGTATGCGGATCTTCCTAAGGGCCCCTGCATGGTGACACAGAGCGGTGGCGCTGCAGTGGACGAGTACGGTGTTGTCAGCTATCCTGCAGGCTATGGCTTTGATAAGGCGCATGCTGTTGTAACTCCTTCGGCGATGTATCTGGACCGTGTCGCGTACGATCGCACGTGCCAGGGTGGCGGTGCTCGTCGCAGTCGCAAGAATCGTAAGAGCCGCAGGGCAGGGCGCAAGAACAACAAGAGAGCCAGCCGTAAGCACTAAAAACTTGACTGGTACCCGCCCAGACTAGCACACCCGTACGATGGACTCTCTACTCAATTTCTCTTACAACGACGGTGAAACCCAGAACATCTTTGACCGCAGCGGTCGCATTCATATTCGTGTCCAGCAGATGGGCAAGAAGTGGCTGACAACCCTGGAGGGCTTAGACAAAGACCTTGACCAGCGCCGCATTGCGAAGGCGTTGGCGAAGGCCTTCCATTGTGCTGCATCTACGGGTATTGATGAACGTGACAACCAGTTCATCAAGATTCAGGGCAACAAAAAGGAGGAGCTCCGTGAGTGGCTCGTGAAGAATGAGGTGCTCAGCGAGACTGAGGCACGTGATCGGCTTGTTGTTCACGGTGCTTAAATTAATTGTATGTATAAGCAAGAATGACATCAGTGCTAGTAGTATCGCGATATAATGAAGATATTTCATGGGTAAGAAATTTTGACACCAAGGTTATATTTAACAAGGGGGATATTACAACAATACCAGAGGATCTTCAGAAGTATACTATAAATCTACCAAACGTTGGTCGCGAGGCACATACAATACTACATTATATAATAGAATATTATGATACTCTGCCAGATATAGTTGTATTTTCGCAGGGGCGATATGATGATCAAATTTCATGGGGAAATCTAAACAAATTATTTACGAGTACGAAAGACTCCTATAGCACTAATTTTACAGATAGTAGAGAATGGGGGGCAGCTCGTAGTTGTTATAACTTTAGACTAAGTGAATGGAAAGGCAGATTAACACCTACTAAATACAATGAGTCATATGGGGAATGGTATGAACGAATATTTGGTACCCCTTTTCCACATGATAAGTATTTAGTGTATTGTGGAGCATTCTTCTCTGTTGGAGCAAATATTATTCGTAGCCATCCAAAAGAGTATTACATAAATATTATGGAAAATGGGGATATAAAGGATAGCTCAGCACCAGAAGCAGCACATTTCATGGAACGCACCTGGACAAAGATGTTCACACCTTATTAGTCTTTGTACGGAATAGTGGCTGAACAACTGCCGGTGGCTGCTCAACCTGACCACCTTCCTCCTCGCCTGCCCCCTCATCGGCAGGCCCCTCCTCCGCATCCAATGCACCCTGAATCATCCGTATCTTGTAAGCACATTGGCGATAGAACGCACGACGTTTGCGATACTGACGTACGCAGATGTCATGTGGTGCATCAATGATATCAAAGATCAGTGGCTGGAACGTGCGCTCCTCCTTTTTGAGACGGAAGATGCGACCCACTGCCTGTTCAATCCGGCTCTTCGGCGTCACAAGTGCGATTGTATTCAGCGCACGGATATTCATACCCTCCGCAGCCAATGTGAACGTACCGAGCACAATCTGTTTGGTTGCTGACAGATCACGTGCTTCTGCCTTCATGCCACCAACATAGTAGCCAATGGATGTGAATCCGCGTGCCAGGAACTCCTGTTCAAATGCCGCAAGATGGCCACGACGATCTGACAGAATGAGGAGCTGACGCCCCTCTGCTAGGCACGGTGCCAGCTGATCGCAGATTGCCTTGGTGCGCGGCGAGTACTCTGCTAGTTGGTTGCAGAGCTTGGGCCGACATACCTCTCCCTTGCAATCCAATGGCTCATTCGTGTACGCCGCATCCGCCGATGTAAATCGGAGCACCCGTACCTCCACCGACTCATCCGGATCGCGAATCTTGATCTGATAACGCACAGGCCCGATAAACCACAGGAATACGTTGTCCAGCCCATCCAGGCGCTCCGGTGTAGCCGAGAGTCCGAGCATATGCTTCGTCTGAATAGACATCAGCGCCTTGCTGAAGTGTTCGGCACCAAGGTGGTGACACTCGTCAAAGATGGCGAACCCGAATCCGCTGAATGCATCTGCAGCCCAGTCACGTGAGGCCACTGTCTGCAGCATACAGATACAGCAGTCATACTCTACGGGCTCCGGTTCAGGCTCCACCTCACGCAGCCGTGCCAGCAACTCCTCCTTCTTGCCGCTGACCTTGAGGCCGTGCGCCTTCAAGCGTTCTTTGAGCTCGGCGACCCCGAGTTCCTTACGTTCCACGAACCCCGTCTGCACCTTGTTCTGCTGAATCACACCCACCCGAATCCCTGGAATAGAGCCCTCCAGTTCACTCTTCCACTGCGACATCAGGAACTCCTGGTGCACCACCACGAGAAATCGCTTCCGCAGCTGACATGCAAGCCAGATCGCCATGAATGTCTTCCCATACCCACATGGCACACAGATGAGCCCATTGTAACCGCCCTCCTTGAATGCGTTCACAATCGGCAGCTGGTTCTCGCGCAACTGCTTGTTGAACTGGAGTTCGGGCCGCAGTGGCTTACCATCCTGGCGTGCATCACCGTCTGGTTCCCCACAATTCTCCAAGCCCCAGAAGCGCGGCACATACCAGCGACTCGGACTCTCATAGTAGATTGGAAACGGGTCCACATCAGCAGAGAACTCCGCAGCCACCTGCGGCTTCATGGTCAGCGCAGCACGGAGATCTCGCGTCTGTGCAGGTGTCAGTTG
>JACCDX010571909.1_pt1 | contig 11812 bp, 10 predicted proteins | sample 7449681 | NCBI WGS metagenome assembly JACCDX01 (sample SAMN15323450, study PRJNA562643) | freshwater metagenome | isolation source: river surface water | place: USA:Blue River Watershed | collected 2017-08-18 | reverse complement strand
CTTCGCGGTGGTCGTCATCGGCGGCATGGGCTCGATCCTCGGATCCATCGTCACCGGCCTCGGGCTCGGCGTGATCGAGGGCCTGACCAAGGTCCTCTATCCGGAGCTGTCGCCGACGGTCGTGTTCATCATCATGGCGATCGTGCTGCTGGTGCGTCCGGCAGGCCTGTTCGGCCGCGAGAAATAAGGAGTCAGCCATGCTGAGAAAACTGGGCTATGCCGCGGTGCTGCTGGGCGCGCTGGTCGCGCCGTTCTACCTGTACCCGGTGCTGCTGATGAAGATCCTGTGCTTCGCGCTGTTCGCGTGCGCGTTCAACCTGCTGATCGGCTTCACCGGCCTGCTGTCCTTCGGCCATGCGGCCTTCTTCGGCGGCGGCGCGTACATCGCCGGCCACGCGCTGAAGGCCTGGGGCGTGCCGTTCGAGCTCGGGCTGGTGATCGGCACCGCCTTCGCGGCGCTGTCCGGCTATGTGATCGGCGGCCTCGCGATCCGCCGGCAGGGCATCTACTTCACGATGATCACGCTGGCGCTGTCGCAGATGCTGTTCTTCGTCTTCCTGCAGGCGCCGTTCACCGGCGGCGAGGACGGACTGCAGTCCATCCCGCGCGGCAAGCTGCTCGGCTCGGTCGACCTGACGAATGACATGACGATGTACTACGTCGTGCTGGGCATCGTGGTCGCCGCGTTCGCGCTGGTGGTACGCATCATCCATTCGCCGTTCGGGCAGGTGCTGAAGGCGGTGCGCGAGAACGAGCCGCGCACCACCTCGCTTGGCTATGACGTCGACCGCTACAAGCTGCTGGCCTTCGTGCTGTCCGCCGCGCTGGCCGGACTGGCCGGCTCGACCAAGGCGGTGGTGCTGGGCTTCGGCACGCTGACCGACGTGCACTGGTCGATGTCGGGACTGGTGGTGCTGATGACGCTGGTCGGCGGCATGGGCACGCTGTTCGGTCCGGTGCTGGGCGCGATCATCATCATCGCGCTGGAAAACAAGCTGGGCGAGTTCGGCACCTGGCTGGCGGGCATCACGTCGGTGGAATGGTTCAACACGATCGGCGAGTCGGTGACGATGGTGACCGGCCTGATCTTCGTGATCTGTGTGCTGGCCTTCCGCCGCGGCATCATCGGCGAGCTGGCGGCGCGGCTGCGCTGACCCGCACGGCGACAGGAGACACGGCGATGGCGCACGCGCAGTTCCACTGGGACGATCCGCTGCTGCTGGAGCAGCAGCTGACTTCCGATGAGCGGATGGCGCGCGATGCCGCCGCTGCGTATGCGCAGGACAAGCTGCAGCCGCGCGTGCTCGAAGCCTTCCGCAACGAGAGTTTTGATACCGCGATCTTCCGCGAGATGGGCGCGGTCGGTCTGTTCGGGCCGACGATACCGGTCGAGTACGGCGGCGCCGGCATGAACTACGTCAGCTACGGGCTGATCGCGCGCGAGATCGAGCGCGTCGACTCGGGCTTCCGCTCGGTGATGAGCGTGCAGAGCTCACTGGTGATGGTACCGATCCATGAGTTCGGCAGCGAAGCGCAGCGGCGCAAGTATCTGCCGAAGCTGGCCAGCGGCGAATGGGTCGGCTGCTTCGGCCTGACCGAACCGAATCACGGCTCGGACCCGGGCAGCATGGAAAGCCGCGCGCGCAAGGTCGACGGCGGCTTCGAACTGACCGGCGCGAAGATGTGGATCACCAACAGCCCGCTGGCCGACGTGTTCGTGGTCTGGGCCAAGGACGATGCCGGCGACATCCGCGGCTTCATTCTCGACAAGGGCATGCCGGGCCTGTCGGCGCCGAAGATTCGCGGCAAGGTCGGGCTGCGCGCCTCCGTCACCGGCGAGATCGTGATGGACCGCGTGTTCGTGCCGGACGAGAACCTGCTGCCGAACGTGAAGGGCCTGAAGGGGCCGTTCACCTGCCTGAACTCGGCGCGCTACGGCATTGCGTGGGGCGCGCTCGGCGCTGCGGAATCCTGCTGGCACACCGCGCGCCAGTACACACTGGATCGCCAACAATTTGGCCGCCCGCTCGCAGCCAACCAGCTGGTGCAGAAGAAGCTGGCCGACATGCAGAGCGAGATCACGCTGGCCTTGCAGGGCTGCCTGCGGCTGGGCCGGATGAAGGACGAGGGCACGGCCGCGGTCGAGATCACGTCGATCATGAAGCGCAACTCGGCCGGCAAGGCGCTGGAGATTGCGCGGATGGCGCGCGACATGCTGGGCGGGAACGGCATCAGCGACGAGTTCGGCGTGATCCGCCATCTGGTCAACCTCGAAGTCGTGAACACCTACGAAGGCACGGCCGACGTGCATGCGCTGATCCTCGGGCGCGCGCAGACCGGAATCCAGGCGTTCTTCTGAAGCCGGCCTGCGTCCTGCAGGCTCAGCGCAGCAGCCAACGGATCAGCAGCGCCAGCATTGCCAGCGCCGTCACCGACAGCGTCCAGATCAAGGCCATCCATCCCAGTTGTTTCAGCGTGCCGCGCATCAGTGGTAGAGGCCCGCGTCCTGTACCTTGCCCCGGAACACCCAATACGAATACGCGGTATACGCGAGGATGACCGGCAGCAGCACCGCCGCGCCGGCCAGCAGGAAGCGCAGGCTCTCCGGCGGTGCTGCGGCATCCCACAGCGTCACCGACGAGGGCACGATGTACGGATAGAAGCTCAGGCACAGGCCGATGAAGGACAGGATGAACAGCCCGAGCGATGCGATGAATGGCGTCAGCTCGTGGCGGTCGCGCAGCCCGATGTACAGCGCGACTGCGCAGGCGAACACCAGCGCCGGCACCGGCATCACGTACAGCGCCTGCGGCCACGCGAACCAGCGTTCCATGTAGCGCGGATCGAGGAACGGTGTCCACAGGCTGACCACGCCGATCAGCGCGATCGTCAGCGCGCCGCTGATCCAGCCGTAGCGCACCGCGCGTTGCTGCAGTTCGCCGCCGGTTTTGCAGATCAGCCAGCCGGCGCCGAGCAGCGCGTAGCCGATCACGAGCGCGATGCCGGTGACGACGCTGAACGGCGTCAGCCAGTCCCACCAGCCGCCCGCATAGCTGCGGCCGGCGACCGGAATGCCCTGCACCAGCGCACCGAGCGCGACGCCCTGGAAGAACGCGGCGGCGCTCGAGCCGAGCAGGAAGGCCCAGTCCCAGACGAATTTTCCCCGGCGGGTCTTCCAGCGAAATTCGAACGCGACGCCGCGGAAGACCAGCGCGAGCAGCATTGCGATGATGGGCGCATACAGCGCTGGCATGATCAGCGCGTAGGCCAGCGGGAAGGCGGCGAACAGCCCGCCGCCGCCGAGCACCAGCCAGGTCTCGTTGCCGTCCCAGACCGGCGCGACGGAATTCATCATCGCGTCGCGCTCGCGTTCACCGCCGACGAACAGGAACAGGATGCCGACGCCCAGGTCGAAGCCGTCGAGGATCACATATGCGAGCACCGCGAAGGCGATCAGTCCGGCCCAGACCAGCGGCAGGTCGATGGCCATGCTCATTGCGGTCTCCGCTTTGCGGCCGCCAGCACCGGCGAGGGCAGGATGCCGGCGGCGCGTATCGGCTCCGATGGCGGCAGCGGCGGCTCCACCGGTTGCGGCGGCCGGCGCATCAGGCGCAGCAGGTAGAAGGTGCCGGCGCCGAACAGCGCGAAGTAGACGACGATGAAAGCGACGAGCGACAGGCCGACTGCCGGCGCATCGATTGCCGACATCGAATGTTCGGTGCGCAGCAGTCCGTAGACGGTGTACGGCTGGCGGCCGACTTCGGTGGTGATCCAGCCGGCGATCACGGCGATGAAGCCGGCCGGGCCCATCAGCAGCGTCGCGCGCTGCAGCCCGCGCGACCGATACAGCCTGCCGCGTGCGCGCGCCAGCAGGCCCCAGACGCCGATGGCGAGCATCGCCATGCCGATCGCGACCATCACACGGAAGCTCCAGAACAGCACGGTCACCGGCGGCCGCTCGGACGGCGGCCATTCCTTCAGCCCGCGCACCCGGCCGTCCGGCTCGTGCGTGAGGATCAGGCTGCCGAGTTTCGGTATCGCGATTTGCGCATCGATGCGCTCCTGCGCCGGATTCGGCAGCCCGAACAGGATCAGCGGCGCGCCGTCATGCGTATCGAAATGACCTTCCATCGCCGCGATCTTCGCCGGCTGGTGCTCGAAGGTGTTCAGGCCGTGCAGGTCGCCGGCGACGATCTGCAGCGGCGCGGTGAAGGCGATCATCCACAGCGCCATCGAGAACATGGTCTTCGCGCCGGACGGGCCAGTGTCGCCATTGCCGGCTTTCAGCAGGTGCAGCGCGCCGACCGCGCCGACCACGAAGGCTGTCGTCAGGTAGGCGGCCAGCAGCATGTGCAGCAGCCGGTACGGAAAGGACGGGTTGAAGATCACGGCCCACCAGTCGAGCACGATGAACTGGCCGGCCTCGTTGATGCCGTGGCCGGCCGGCGTCTGCATCCAGCTGTTGACCGCCAGTATCCAGAACGCGGACATGAAGGTGCCGAGCGCGACCATCGCCGTGGCAACGCAATGCAGCGCCGGCCCGACGCGCTCGCGGCCGAACAGCATCACGCCGAGGAAGCCCGCTTCGAGGAAAAATGCCGTCAGCACTTCGTAGCCCATCAGCGGCCCGACCACGGGCCCGGCCTTGTCGGAAAACACGGACCAGTTGGTGCCGAACTGGTAGCTCATCACGATGCCCGACACGACACCCATGCCGAACGCCACCGCGAAGATCTTCTTCCAGTAGTCGAACAGTGCCAGCCAGATGCCGTTTCCGCGAAACAGCGACAGCGCATTGAGCACGGCGAGATAGCTTGCCAGCCCGATCGAGAACGCGGGAAAGATGATGTGGAAGCTGACGGTGAATGCGAATTGCAGCCGTGCCAGCGTCAGCGCATCCAATGCCATCTGCTCCCCTTTGCCGCTCAGGTCGACTGCGATGGGCTGTCGGCGAACGCAAGGAAGGCCTGGTGCGTGCTGAGGAAGATTCGCCCCGTCATGCGCCGCCCCAGTTCGGTGGAGCGCAGGCGGTCAAGGACCGGGCCCTTGACCTCGGAAAACTGCAGCGTGATCTTGCGCGACGCAAGACTTTTCTCGAGTTCGGTCAGGGTTTCCAGCGCCGTCGTGTCGAGCTGGTTTACCGCAGACAGGATCAGCAGTATGCAGCGCGTGCCGGGATGGGTCTGGATCAGCGTCTCGATTTTCTCCTCAAGCAGCTGCGCATTCGCAAAATACAGGCTCTCGTCCACGCGCAGCGCGACCAGGCCGGGCAGGGTTTCCACCTGATGGCGCTCGATGTTGCGGAAGTGCTCGCTGCCCGGCACCCGCCCCACCACGGCCATGTGCGGATGGCTGCTGCGCCAGACCAGCGCCGCCAGCGACAGCACCACGCCCAGCAGGATGCCTTCCTCGACGCCGAGCACCAGCACGCCGGCGAAGGTCAGCAGCAGCGAGATGGCATCGGCCTTGTCGTAATGCCAGGCTTCCTTCAGCGTCTCGATGTCGATCAGCGCGGTGACGGCAACGATGATGGTCGCCGCCAGCACCGAGTGCGGCAGGTAATGGAACCAGCCGGTCATGCCGGAGATCACGATCGCCATCAGCACGGCCGAGATCACGCCGGCCGCCGGCGTATTCGCGCCGGCCGAGAAGTTGACGACCGAGCGCGCGAAGCCGCCGGTGACCGGGTAGCCGCCGGACAGCGCGCTGGCGACATTGGCCGCGCCAATGCCGAGCAATTCGCGGTCAGGCCGGATGCGCTGACCGCGTTTCAAAGCCAGCGATTGCGCCACCGACACGCTTTCGACGAAGCCGACCAGCGAGATCAGCAAGGCCGGCAGCCACAGCGACTGCATCTGCCGCCCGTCGAGCGCCGGCAGGGACAGCGCCGGCAAGCCGGCCGGCACCGCGCCGACGATCGCCACACCGGCCGTACGATCGACGCCGGAGTTGGCCACCCAGGCGGTGGCGGCGATCACGGCCGCCATCGGCGCCAGCTTGGTCAGCAAGTCCGCCAGCCCGGGGCGCAGCCCGGCCTTTTTCAGCAGCGGCCCCAGCTGCCTGCGCGCGAACACGAGGAAAAGCAGCGACGCGATGCCGATCGCCGCCGTTGCCGGCCTGATCCTGTCGAGCGAACCCGCCAGCGCCGCCAGCGTGTCCAGCGCGCTGCCCGAGGGCAGCGGCACGCCCAGCAGTGCCTTCAGCTGGCCTATCGTGATCAGCACCGCCGAGCCGGAGATGAAGCCGCTGATCACCGGATGGCTGAGAAACCAGGCAAGGAAGCCCAGCCGCAGCAGTCCGGCTGCGAACAGCATCAGGCCGGACAGCAGCGCGAGCAGCACGCCGAGCGCGACATACTCGGGGGAGCCGGCCGGCGCCAGCGGCGCCAGCGCGCTGGCCGTCATCAGCGAAGCGACCGCGACCGGGCCGACCGCCAGCGTCATGCTGCTGCCGAACAAGGCATAGGCGAGCAGCGGCAGCACGCTGGCATACAGGCCCACTTGCGGCGGCATGCCGGCCAGCATCGCATAGGCAAGGCTCTGCGGGATCAGCATCACGGTAACGATCAGTCCGGCCGTGAAGTCGCCGGCCAGCCATTGGCGCTGGTAGTTCGCGAGCCACGACGGAAGCTGCAGGAGTGTCCGCATCGGTCAGTTTTCCAGCGGGCGGGCCAGCCACTCGCGGCCTTTCAGCATCGCTTCCCAATACAGCCAAGGGAGGATGTTCTTTTTCAGGATCCAGGCGGACGTGCGCGGCACGGTCGGGTCGAGCGGGAAGGTCGGCAGCAGCTTGCCGCCGAAGCCGAATTCGGCCAGCACGATCTTGCCCTTTTCCACGGTCAGCGGACAGGAGCCATAGCCGTCGTAGCGGGTCCTGAACTCTTCGCCGCTGCGCAGTGCGAGCAGGTTTTCGGCCACCACCACGATTTGCTTGCGCGCCGCGGCAGCGGTCTTGGCATTCGGCGACGAGCAGGCATCGCCGAGGCTGAACACTTCCGGGTAGCGCACATGCTGCAGCGTCAGCTGGTTCACGTCGACCCAGCCGTCGGCATTCGCCAGCGGACTCTCGCGCACGAAGTCGGGCGCGCTTTGCGGTGGCACCACATGGATCATGTCGAAGCTTTGTTCCGATCGGACGCTGTTGCCGTCGGCATCCTTCCCTTCGAACCACGCCGTTTTTGCGGGGCCGTCGATCGCGACGAGCTTCGAATTGAAGTGCAGGTTCGCGCCATAGCGCCTGACATAGCCCATCAGCGGCGGAACGAAATCCTGCACGCCGAACAAGACCGCGCCGGCATTGTGGAAGTGCACATCCATGTCTTTCAGCAGGCCGCGCTTTTCCCATTCGGAGCAGGACAGGTACATGGCCTTTTGCGGCGCGCCCGCGCACTTGATCGGCATCGGCGGCTGCGTGAAGAGCGCGCGGCCGCGCTTCATCGACTGCACCAGCGACCAGGTATACGGCGCCAGATCGAAACGATAGTTGGAGGTCACGCCATGCCGGCCCAGCGTTTCCTGCAATCCGGGAATGGCTTGCCAGTTCAGCTTCAGGCCCGGCGCAACCACCAGATATTGATAGGAAATCGCCTTGCCGCTGTCGAGCATCACCTGGCGGTTGTCCGGATCGAAACCTGCGGCCGCGGCGCGTATCCAGGTCACGCCTTTGGGCATCACCGATTCCATCGGGCGCACGCTGGCGCCCGGGTCGAATTCCCCGGCGCCGACCAGCGTCCAGGCCGGCTGGTAGTAATGATGGTCGCTCGGCTCGACGATGGCGATCTGCAGATTGGGCTGGCGCTTCAGCAGGCTGGCGGCGAGGCCGATGCCGGCACTGCCGCCGCCGACGATCACGATGTCGTGGCTGTCACCCCAAAGACAGGCCGACGCGGCAGCGGACGACGCTCGTGCGCCCGTCTCGCCCCGAGCCATCCGGTACAGATTTTGCGAGCGAGCGCCGCTGCGGCAGAACGCCAGTACCGGCTTCGGACGGGTGGCCAGCAGTTCGGCAAAGCGGCGCGCCTGCGGCTCGGTGATCTGGCCGCTGATGACGGGCAAGTGGACGTAGTCCAGACCGGCGGCCCGCGCCGCAGCCTCGATCTCGGCGCTGGTCGGCTGCTCGGCGCCACCCTCGCCATCGGGCCGGTTGTTGATCAGGGTTTTGAAGCCGAGTGCCGCGATCTCCCGTACATCGGACGGACTGATCTGCGGCGACGTACTGAAGGCCTCGGTGTGGCGGGAAAGCTTGACAGCCATGAACGTTCTCCTCCGGGTTTTGATGGTCGGGACGCTTCGCCACGGACGGCAGGACACTCTGGCGGCGTGTTTTGATTAAAGTGAATACATTATATTGACGCATATATTGTTGGTCAATATAATGTGGAGCAATTAAGTGAGATGGAGATTGCGATGACCTCGAATGCGCTCAAACCCTGTGTTCACGGAATTTTCGATCCGGCCACATGGACGGTGACCTATGTGGTGTACGAGAAGGAGGGCGGCCCCTGCGCGATCGTGGATTCGGTACTCGACTACGATCCGAAGTCCGGGCGCACGCGCACCGGTTCGGCTGACGCGGTGGTCGCGTTCGTCAGGGAAAAGCAGCTGAAGGTGGAGTGGATACTGGAGACGCATGCGCACGCCGATCACATCACGGCGGCGCCTTACCTGAAGGGCAAGCTCGGCGGCAAGACGGCCATCGGCGACCACATCACGACGGTGCAGGCGGTGTTCAAGGGTATCTTCCACCTCGAGCCGGGATTCCCGACCGATGGCCGGCAGTTCGACCACCTGATGCGGGAGGACGAGCGTTTTGCCATCGGCGCGCTCGAAGGGCGCGTGATGTTCGTCCCGGGCCACACGCCGGCGTGCGTCGCTTACCGGATCGGCGATGCCGTGTTCGTCGGTGACACCATGTTCATGCCGGATGTCGGCACCGCGCGCTGCGATTTTCCCGGCGGCGACGCGAGATCGCTGTATCTGTCGGTGAAGAAAATCCTGAGCCTGCCCGAAGACACGCGCCTGTTCATGTGCCACGACTATCCGCCGACGGATCGCCCGGTGTCATTCGAAACCACGGTCGGCGAGCAGCGCCGCAAGAACATTCATGTGCATGACGGCATCACCGAAGCGCAGTTCGTCGAGATGCGTACGAAGCGCGATGCGACGCTGGAAATGCCGGTGCTGATCCTGCCGGCGGTGCAGGTCAACATCCGCGCCGGCGAACTGCCGCCCGAGGAAGGGAATGGCGTGGCTTATCTGAAGATTCCGGTCAACGCGCTGTAACGGCGAACCGGCAAACAAAAACCCCGGCGGGACGACAGACCCGGCCGGGGCTTTTTGTGTCGCAGCCTGAATGGCTGGCGCAGGATTACGCGAAGTTCTGCGCGGCGAAATCCCAGTTCACCAGATTCCACCAGTTCTCGACGTACTTCGGACGCGCGTTGCGGGTGTCGATGTAGTACGCGTGCTCCCAGACGTCGCAGGTCAGCAGCGGCTTGTCGCTGCCGGTCAGCGGCGTGGCGGCGTTCGAGGTGTTGACGATGTCGACGCTGCCGTCGGCCTTCTTCACCAGCCAGGTCCAGCCGGAACCGAAGTTGCCGACGCAGGACTTGGTGAACTCTTGCTTGAACTTGTCGAGCGAGCCCCACTTCGCATTGATCGCGTCAGCCAGCGCGCCGGTCGGTGCGCCGCCGCCGTTGGGCTTCATGCCGTTCCAGTAGAACGTGTGGTTCCAGACCTGTGCGGCGTTGTTGAAGATACCGCCGCTGGAGCTCTTGACGATCTCTTCCAGCGACTGGTTCTCGTGCGGCGTGCCCTTGATCAGGTTGTTGAGGTTGGTCACGTAAGCCTGATGGTGCTTGCCGTAGTGGTACTCGAGGGTTTCCTTCGAGATGGCCGGTGCGAGCGCATCCATTGCGTAGGGCAGCGGGGGCAGCGTGTGTTCCATGCGTTTGTCCTTTCTGGTCTGTTGGGTGGGTGTTCTGTGCGGATATCTTGCGAACCACGCATTGTAAGGGTGTTATCGCTTCTGCGCTTTGCCGGCGGCCGCCGTTTCGGCCGGTCGCACGCTGTCGACGCCGACCAGCGCGCTGCCTTTGGCGAGCGTGACCGTCAGCTGCTGCGGCGGCACCAGCTGCGCGGTGTCGCGCAGTACGGCGCCGTCGGCATCCTGCAGGATCGCGTAGCCGCGCTCCAGCGTGCGCTGCGGCGCCAGCAGCTCGAGCTGCGCATGCAGCGCCGCATGCCGGTGGCGGCTGTCCGCGAACTGCGTGCCGAACAGGTTCGCCAGCCGCGTGGCCTGCGCCTGCAGCTGCGTGCGTCGCGTGCCGGTGGCGGGCTGCGCGTACTGCAGCCGCCGGTGCAGCTGCTCGAGGCCGAAGCGCGCGGTGGTCAGCGGTGTCTGCGTCGCATGCCGCAGCCGCAGCTGCAGGCTGTCGATGCGCAGCCGCTGCTGCCGGATCGCCGCAGCCGGGCTCTGCAGGCGGTTCGCATGCCAGTCCAGCGTCTGCGCGTGGTCGTCCAGCTGCCGGCGCAGCGCATCGGTCAGGTCGTGCGCATGCTGTGCGACGGCGGCCAACCAGTCGCGTGTCGGCGTGGCCGCCAGCTCGGCTGCCGCGGTCGGCGTCGGCGCGCGCAGGTCGGCGACGAAGTCGGCGATGGTGAAGTCGGTCTCGTGCCCGACGCCGGAGATCACCGGCATGCTGCAGGCGGCGATCGCGCGCGCGACTTTTTCGTCATTGAACGACCACAGGTCTTCGAGGCTGCCGCCGCCACGGCAGACCAGCAGCAAGTCGCACTCGGCGCGCCGCGACGCGCTGTCGATGGCCTCGGCGATCCGCCCGGCCGAGCCCTCGCCCTGCACCAGCGTCGGATACAGGATCAGCTGCAGGTGCGGCGCGCGCCGCCGGAACGCGGTGATCACGTCGCGCAGCGCCGCTGCCTGCGGGCTGGTGACGATGCCGACCGTGCGCGGGAAGGCCGGCAGCGCGCGCTTGCGTTCGGCGTCGAACAGGCCCTCGGCAGCGAGCTTGGCCTTCAGCCGCAGGAAGGCTTCGTACAGGTTGCCGACGCCGGATTTGCGCATGGCTTCCACGTTGATCTGGAAATCGCCGCGCGGCGCATACAGGCCGACGGTGGCGCGCACCTCGACCTTGTCACCTTCGCGCGGGTTGAAGTCGACGTACTGCGCGCGGCCGCGGAACATCACGCCGCGCACCTGCGCATTGGCGTCCTTCAGCGTAAAGTACCAGTGGCCGGACGCGGCGCGCGTGAAATTCGAGATCTCACCCGCGATCCAGGTCAGCGCAAAGCTGCGCTCGAGCACGCGGGCGACGGCCTGGTTCAGCTGCGACACCGTAAGAATCTCGCTGCCCGTATTGTCGATGCTCATGAGGTACGTTTTCCGGTCGCGCAGGGGCGGTTTGAACTTTCCACATTCCTGCTGCAGCAGTGCCGCCGATCTGCCGGTCTGCCCGCGATGCCGACCATTCTTTCCAAGTGATTGATTTTTAAAAGGAAAGCTTTCCTGCCTGATTCCGATGCAGCAGAGGAAAATGCTTAGAAATCAAGGACTTTCCTGCGACTTTGAAAGCTTGCCCACAAAGTTGTCCACAGCAACCGTGGAAAACTCGAACAGCAGAGCCGATCAGCGCATTTGCGGCGGCGCAAATGCGACGCGCGGACCGGCGCGCGAGACTTTGCCTTGCCCGGGGAAAGTGAAGCGGATACATTCGCAGCCTGCATTCCCTGCCCAGGAGTTTCCATCTTGTTTGCGATGATCCAGGCGGCGGGCTGGCCGGTCTGGTTCCTGCTCG
>JACCDX010244185.1_pt1 | contig 11813 bp, 26 predicted proteins | sample 7449681 | NCBI WGS metagenome assembly JACCDX01 (sample SAMN15323450, study PRJNA562643) | freshwater metagenome | isolation source: river surface water | place: USA:Blue River Watershed | collected 2017-08-18 | reverse complement strand
TCATATCTATAATTGAGTAGCAGTCGCATATTCCAGTCATACACTCTGCCATTCTTAATCCGTATCTACGCTCTTCCCCTTTAGAAGAAAGAAGATGCTGTTCCTGAATGAGGCTAGCAATTCTTTCACGTTCTCTTTTTTCCGCCTTCTTGCACCCATTACATGGACAAAACCAGGTAGTTTTTTTATAACTAATCTGGTCTCTTGGATCTCTCCAAGCATTCTCTGCTGCTTCAAGATCCATCTTCTTCCTTAATATATGGATCTAATCTATCCCAATATCCTTTAGGATTTCCCTGATAAACTTGACCAGTTTCTCTATCAATTAAAAGCCATTTCTCTGGCCTTTTTGTTCTTACGTTTAAATCAACTGGTTCATTAAATACTTTATACTGCGTCATACTCATTCTTATTTTCTTGAATAGAAACAAGATAGTTGTATCTTCTTTCCCAAGACTTGGCTAGATCTAAAGCTTTGTCTCTTTCTTCATTAGCAATACTTACCTTGTCTTCTAAAAAATCTAATTTGTTTCTTGTTGGAATAGACATATCTGTATTTAATCCCACTCTAAATCCTAAATACAAACAGATTAAACCGATGATTGAGTACCACATAGTTCCGCCTTTTCTCTATAGCTATATTATACCAGTTGCTTCCGCCTTGTCAATAGCATCGTCTATATTGGATGTAGGCTCGTGGCTACAATTTCCGCATTGAATACACATAAATATACCCCCGCCGTTAAGCGGGGGGATCTAATTATACTTTCTTTGGACGGCCACTACGCTTAGGAACTAAACTTGTTTCTCTGCGTATGCCATGTTTATTTGTATCTATTCTTGTTGGTGGCTTTTTACTCTGAAAACCAGATTTAAATTTACCCTGTGAAGGATTTTTACGACCAACTTCTTGAGAGGTTACAGCGCCAGATGGTTCATTATTTGGCGGAGTATCCATTCCCGTTCCATTTTCACTCATTAATAAATCTTTCTCTTTGTTCTGGAGTTGCAGTCATATTTAATGTTAGACCAGCTTCTCCATCTGTAGTGACACCAAGGATGCCTCCAGGAATCTTTGCAATTCCAGTTTCGCTTCCTACTGATTCACATCCGCATTCGTAGCACATATTATTTCTCCTATAGGTTAATTATAAGCGGTTCTAGAAATCCGCTCACAATCTATTATAGCATTTTATGACCTATACTTCTCCTCGAAGCATTCCTGGCATATCATGATAAATCTAGTTTCTGTGGTTGTGATGCGGGCTGCTTTATTATCACAGCCCGTCACCTCACATCTTTCTTCTTCTGGCATTATCTCTTTTTAGTAGCTTTTTTAACAGTCTTCTTTTTAGTAGACTTTTTAACAGCCTTCTTTTTAGGAGCAGTTTTCTTTGCTGGAGCCTTCTTTTTAGGCGCTGTCTTTTTTACAACAACAACCTTTTCCTGATCAACCCATGAAATATCAACTGTTGGAAATAACCAAGATTTAATTTTCTTTATCATTATTTTTTATCTATCTTTCTAATTATGTAATCTATAACTTGATTTGGCTTCCAGTCATCTGGAAGTTCTAGATTACTGATATCTTTTATGATATCTCTTCTGACACTATTGTCTATATAATCTTCCACAACATTATTTTATCATTTATATACGAAAGGGGCAAGTGTTACCCTGCCCCCTTCATACATTAAATTACTTCTTAACCTTGTATCCTGTTGGACACTTTCCAGTTACTTTCTTGGTAAGGTTTCCCTTTACGCAAGTAATTGTTTTCTTGGCTGGAGCTTGAGATGCAGCAACCTGCTTTTGAAGTTCTGCTAATTGCTTAGTTAGAACATCAATTAGGCCAACAATTCCTTGTAGGACCTGTGCATTGCTTACTGCGCCATCAGCAATCTTGTATGAAACAGTCTTTGCTGAATCTGTAGCAACGTATGCTGGAAGATCAACAACTAGGTTGAAGTTTCCATTTACGTTTCCAACAGTAAACTTGTATGTCTTTACACCTTGTGCAAATGTGTCTGTAGAAGATGGTGCAGCAACTGCTGTCAATCCTCCACCATTAATTGCAACACCAGCGCCAACTGTAGATGAATCGGCAACCTTTGCGCCATTAACATCTGTAGCAGAAATTGTTAATGTAGCAATTTCTCCTGGAGTGTAAGAATTCTTATCTAGAGAAGCCGTGTACTTGCTTACTCCTAGACCACATGCAGCAATAAACTCATTTGAGTAAATTTCTGATAGGTCTGAAAGAACATGCTTAATTCTTACAACAGATGATCCTGATGTAGAAGCACATGTCCATCCACCAGTTGCAACAGCAGTTGCGGATGATGCTCCACCAACTGAAACTGCAGTAACTTGTGATGTGTACTTGGTTGTATCAGCAGTTGGAGTAATTCCAGCTAACTGATTTCCTGCGGAATCCTTGACTACAAAGTCATATGTTCCTGTACGTGCTCCACCTGAAAGGGCAATATCTGTTCCTGTTACGGAAATAGATGCTGCTTTACCTGTGAATGTAATGCTCTTTGTTGCAAGAGTTGTGCCATTAAATGTAACAGTAATTGTTGTATTTACTGGCTTACCTGCATTAAGAGTTCCTTGCTTAACATAAAGAACTCCACCGACACCTGTCTTTGCTGCAGAACTTACTTCAACTGAAGGGGCTGCGTCAAATGCGACGATTGCTCCATTAGTTGCTGTAGCCTGTAGGACACCACTTGTAGATAGGGTTGCTCCATAGCCATCCTTTGTAAGAATGTTTACATAGCCTGTTCCACCGTCCACAACTGTAGTAGAACCAGCAACATCTACGCTAGATGCCAAAGTTCCTGCTGTTGATGTGTCTTGAACACGAACAAACGAATCTGCTACAGACAAAATATTTGTCTTTGCAGTTGTTGCTGCGTAAATTGTTTTGATATCAATAGTAGAAGTTGTTGATCCAACCTTCTTCTTTTGAGTAATTGTAATCGTTCCTGCTCCAGTAACGTTAACCAATACTGGTGAAGGGAGATTAACTGCAGATGATGTTGTTGCTGTAAATGTAAAAGTCTTACCTAGATTGGTAAGCGCTAGTCCTGCACCGTTGCTACCTGCTGCTGTATAAGCACCAAAAATAGCTGGTCCAGAAATTTCTAGCGAAACATTGTCATCAGCTGTTGATGCAAGAGTATCTGACGTTGTTAAAGCAACGATAGAATTTACTCCAGCCTCAGCCTTTGTCGTGTCTGTTAGTACAGTTACGCCACGAGCACCGTTTGCAAGAGTATCAGATAGAACATATCCGTTACTAATTGCAGCCGAAGCTTGCGGAGTCGCAACTAAAAATGTGCTAGTCAAGGCTGCAGCCAAGATTGTAGCAATCTTCTTAAATGAACTCATTTATTTGTTTCTCCTTTTTCTTTCCACCTCTAAAATGAGCGTGGAATCCTATTTTGTGTACGAGTTCCGCCATTGTGACGGAGAGTGATTATCCTCTATGCTTTTCTTCATTTCAATGTCATCGTACATGCGAACAACATGTGTGCATGGATCTTGACCTTCATCAAATTCCATATATTCTTGTTCTGACATTGGTAGTCCGTCATGTGTATAACATACTGGAGGTCCGCACCATCCCTTTTCAATCCCGTATGTCATCCAATCATCAAATTTTAAATCCACTCAGATAACTCCTGTAACAGTTTGTGCTTAGGAATTGCACCACTAATCTGGTGGACTGGATTTCCATCCTTAAATAATACCATAGTTGGAATTGTAGACACAGAATATTCCTGAGTTTTTACTGGGTTTTCATCAACATGTAACTTTGCAACCAACAGTCCAGCTTCACTTGAGAGTTCTTCTAGGATGGGGTTCATCTTTTTGCAAGGACCGCACCAGTCTGCCCAGAAGTCAACCAATACGATTGCATTGTCTTTTATTGTCTGATCGAATGTAGAGTCTGTGATTTTCATTAGTTGCCCACATGTGTTGGCCAGAAGTAACTGCATTTTTCACAACATGTATACCCAAGTTCACGGAAGTCTGAGTATTCGTTATAGAAATAATACTTATCTGGATCTTTCTCATATAGCCTGCCTTTATGAGAGTAATGAAGCTTTTCGTCACCAAGCCACCAAGGCCTGTCTGACTCTAAGCCTAAAAAGTTTTCTTCATATACTTGGTCAAACTTTGCATGTGTGCTATTTTTATAACCACGTAGAAGAATTTCTTTGATTATAGATTCATTGTATAAGAATAGCCAGTCTTCGTGGCCACGCCACATTTTAACTGCTGGATGATTTACCCATGCACCTGACTCATCATAATGTCCAGCTAATGATTTGAGAACTTGTAGATTCTCTACACTTTGTTTAATCAAACGCTTACGGTCAAGATGCTTGGCTGTTTGATCAAAGTCCGCCTCTGGTAGAAATGTTTGCATAGTCCTATCTTACTAAATAAATTAAGGCTAGTCAATACTAGTCTTGCGACTTTAAAGCATCAGCCTCTTGATTAAATTTATCCATAAACATTTGAACTACAAAATAAGTAGTTTCTTTAGCGTTTTTAGATAAAGCAATTAAGGCTTCTTCTGTTCTCTGATCCTCTGGCAAAGCATTGCCCCATTTCTGGAACAATGCTGTCGCCACATCTTCTACTATTGATTCAAGTACTGTAACCTGATTAGTTGACACTTAGGGCCCCAGTAAGGTTAATTAGCTTTCCACCACTTACCCTAGAATTTTTTGTAGGGATTGATGTAGCAGCGATCAAATCGTAGATTTGAGTATATGTAAGTGTTGGCTTAGCAGCTTTAATTGTAGCCCACTGTGTTGCTGCAATTACTGTTGCTGCAGAAGTTCCTCCAACATTGATAACTTTACCGCCAGGAACTGTAGCCCTTGTTGTGCCTAGGGCAAAGAAGTCTACTAACTTTGAATCAAAGTTTGAATAGATAGCAACCTCGTTAGTTGGCATTACTGCGCCTACTGCAATTGATGACTGAATACATGCTGGCCAATCAATTCTTACATAATCACGATTATTGCCTGCTGGTAAAAATACTGGTACTCCAGCATCTGCAAGAGCCTTGATCTTTCCTTCTGTGATAGGGGTCTTAGGGCAATAGTCTGTTCCTGCAGCACCTAAATTGTGGTGGCCTTGAGACATAGATACTGCTTGAATATTAAACCTATCTTTATTTCGAAGCACCCAGTCTAATCCATTAACAACTGTAGGCTCACCAGCAACTTGGCGAGTACCATTTGGATTAGATCCAATGATTCGAACAAATACAATTTTTACATTTGGGTTTGCTGCTACAGCCAATGAAGCCATTTGTGTACCGTGATCAAAACCGTTTCTGGATAGTTGATCTGCTGGCATAATTGCTGAATTAGTTCCTTCCATAACACCCATTCCGTTCGGACATGTTGAGAATTGTGTTACGCATGCCTCGAAAAGAATTCGGTCCTTGAAAATTGGAAGTGATGTATCTATTGCTGTATCAAGAATGGCAATAGTTGGTTGCGCTACAGTTTTGTTTTGTAGCGATGCCGCATTAGCGGATATGGTAGGTATTGCAAGTGTGATGGCTACTAGAGCCGATATTAGTTTTTTGTTCATGAAGCTATTTTACTAAATTAGTGGTAGCCTGTCAATACTAATTTCTAGGTTTTCTGTCGTACCATTTGCCAGAATCTAAGTCTGGACCCCTCATGCCTTTGACCTCTATAAACGCTGCTAAGGCCGTTTTTAGGTATTCTACTTCATATTGCAATCTAATTAGTTCTAATTCTATCTGTCTAATTCTTTCAGATTTCCTCATTGATCCATTTCTTCTCTATCTAAAGGAGTTGGCGCAGTAGCCAAACTTCCACATGATGCACAAATCATGTCTAAAAAGTATGTGGATATCTCATAGTCCTGGAAAATAGCTCTTACATAAAAATGCTCTGATCCGCAAACACATACGTGGGTTGGTGTTCCACGAAGGTCTAATGCAGATTCTTGATCCATTTCTTCCTCTATTTCTTCCTTTTCTAAAATAAATAAATAATACTTGTTTAGAAAATCACGAACTAAATTGACTCCTACTACTATTAATAGGAATATGGCTATTACAATGAGCCACTTCATACATTAAATTATACTCTAAACCTCAATAATTGTAAAGGGAGGTCTTACTGACATGTTAAACTTAGATGCAGCCTCTAAAGCCATTCTTACACGCTTTCTTGGAGTCTTAACTGCACCAGTTGAAAAAAGAGATCCTAACGCAAGCTCTTGTCCTGCTCCTTCAGCCATAAACTGAACATCTGCTTCTCCTATATGAAAGTCAGAGTCCATACTAAATATTCTGCCCGCACCTTGAACTGTTATTAAAAATATTCCGCCTTCATCTCCGTCTTCTGTGCCAGATCCAAAGTTTCCGTATCCGTGCTCCTTGAATGCTTCCTTAACAGAATCAACAAATTTTGTTCTAATAAATTTATCTAAATTTCTATATCCAGCAGTTGGGGTATATTTGGGTGGGGTCCAGTTGTATTGAAGTATTTGACCCATTCTAAAACTATCTACAAAGCCTATTCCGTATTGACCCACCTTAAATACTTTTGGATCTGTGCGCTGGAATATTAAACCAGATTTATCATCGGATGCGGCTGCATCACCGCCCATGAAAACCTTATTCTCGTGGATTAATGCTACTATACAGGTCATATACCCTATTGTACTATTTTTAAAATTCCTAGTCCAGTCCCTCGACTGGGTGATATTCCTCTATTGCTTTGTCGATAAATGAGAGCTTTAAAAGGGTCTCTTCGAGCTCAGATTTGACACTAATTAGTTCTTGGATTGCTGAATAGTATTTATCCTTCCATTCAGTCAATTCTCGTTCAATTTTATATAATGAAATCTTTAGGTCCTTGACCTCCATTTTAAGGTGGTCCTGTTCACGCTCCTGCTGTCTTACTTTTTCTTTTTTATTATCTCTAATACCTGCAATTATTGCAGTACCCATTCCAGATAAAACTGCTGCGGAAAGGGCAATAACTAGGGAGGCATAATTCATTGACATTATGTACTAATTATACCTTAAATTAAGTGTTAAATTAGTAATTCCGATGCAGAAACTTCTGGGCCAACATAGCGTCTTTTAAGAATAAATTCCTTAACATGATCTGGGCCATTGGATCTTCCAGCCAAAATGATTACCCATCTTGGTTCAAACTTAGAAGTTATGCATGTTTCGCATATTAATAAATTAATTGGCAGAAGGGATGACCTTTTAGCCTCTAATTTATTCTTGCTCTTAGCACAACTGTAGCAAAGTATTTTTTCCATTATTCCTGTTCCTCAACATGCTTGAAAATAATCTCTTCCATTATGGTAAAGTCTTCATTTTCCATTAGCTCTTCTATTTCCTCATCATTTTTTTTATATCTAACCATAGAAGCATATGCCCCTAGTTTTTCTACTGCTCCGTAGCATTTATCTGAATGAATATATACGATATGGACAACATCATAATACTCTTTCACTTGGTACCCCTTCCAGCTCGCACCTTACCCCATATGATTCGATTAAGGTTTTGACTTTGTTTACGTAATCAATTACCATCTCTTTTTTACTTCCTTGGAACTGTAAAAAATTATCTTCATATAATCTTAGGGCAAGAAACTCTGGATACTTAACTACATCCATCATAAATGTAGGGGGTTTCTGTATTTCATGTACTCTTTTTTTCATTTCTAATGTATAGAATACAGGCTTATTTGGTTCACCAGTCCACTGGTTAATTCCATACTTAAAATGTTCATTTTGTTTGGCTGACGATTTATCAATAAACATTTTTCTTTTTTAACCTCTTCCAAACATCAGCAGTTTTGTGTAAGTTTTTTGATCTGTCTATCGAACCAGAAGTCAAATAAACTCCACCCCAAACTCCATACTCATCATTTTCTTGTCCAGACTTATAGCATACTGATATTACTGGACATGATAAGCATGCTTCATCAATATTTTTTGCAATATTTACATCTATTTCGTACTTATCATAAAACAAATTTGTATCCATGCCTTTACATGCGGCAAGGTCATACCATTGAAAATCTTCTTCGTCTACTCCTAGGTTACTTAAAATGCTTGACATACTTAGTAGGTAGCTTCCATATTCCTTTATTGTCAACGGCAATCTTCTCTGCCGTTCCCCAATTATTGTTTTTGAACATGCCCTTTACGTTAGTAAAGCCGCTAGCATCTTTTTTCCAAATTACTAAGTCGTAGTTATCCCAATATGGGACTATGTTTTTAGCCTTTTTAATAAAGACTTCTACACCTAATTCTGTTAAATTTAACATGCTGTCCTAAACATAAACCGCAGCATCCCACTGATATATATTATACAGGAAATACTGCGGCTATGTCAATAGCTATTTAATAAAAGTTCCATCCCATATGGACTTTTTAATTGGCTCTTCTTTATCTTCTAGGTCGTATGATTTGTCTACTGGGACGCAATTTGGGACCATTCTGCCATTCTTTTCTTTCATGCCTTCTTGTCTGTAGCCAGTCCAGCATTTTTGCATTTCATTATCCCATTTATCTTCGTCTTCATTGTCTGATTTATATACGTCTTCTACTTCTGTTTCTGTTTCTGGTTGCTCGCCATTTTCTGGCATATCTTCTGATTCTGTTTCTTCTTCTGGAGTTTCAATTAAAGCCTCAATTGCTTCTTTTAGATGCTCAATAACAGCATACATTTGCTCTCTTGTTACTTCTGGACGCAAGGCTTTTGTGATCTCCTCATCATCTGGAATCTCTACTACTGTATCAATTGGATTAACTACGTCGTCTAGAATATCTTTAATTTCTTCTATTAAAACTTCTTGCGTATATGACTTCTTCATGTTTTTCTCCCTGTTTACTATTTTACGGGACCAAGAAAAACCTGCGTCTCCGCCCCAAGCGTCCCACATAATTCTTCCATTAGATGGATCTGATGTGTTATAAAAATCTTTACCCTTTTTATCTACCTCATGGCGTGAAAAAAATGAATACATTCTTTTTACGGTTGATAGGCTTAAAGTTTCTCCTCTGGCTAGTTGTCCTGCACGAGTCCATCCAACCATTGTTCCAGCACCTTTTGCCTTGCCCTGTTCTTTCCATCTCAAAGCTCTTTTTGCTGCTGCCTTCATTCCAGCTGTTGGTTTGTAGCCTTCTTTAGCCATTATTTCTCCTTTACGCTAACAAGCTTAACGCTTTTAACTTCGTCATCAACACCAAATATATCATTTACATAATCTACTGCATCATTTTCGCTAAATGCTTGAACTTCTGCATCTACTTCGATCTTGACACGATATGTATTCATTTACTTAATTTCTTGACCGCAGGATTCACACTTCTTTTTTGCAGTTTTAGTTTTGGCTGTATCAGAAGAACCTGATGAACCTTTAAACTTAGGTCTACCGAAGCCTACAATTGAAATCATTACTCCTGCTTTATTTTTCTTAAATGCACGAAGTTGCTTACAAACTTCTCCACCATTTCTTTGGCTTCCCTTTTTCTTTGAAGAAGTATTTCCTTCTATGCACCAAACAGTTCCGTCTTCATTGTCTTTTACAACAATTCCAACGTGAGAAATTCTATCGACGCCATCTGATGGGAAATCAAAATAGACGATATCTCCTGGCTCTGGATCTGCAATGTCTCCATCAATCCATTGTCCAGCCTTTTTAAATGCCTGTGCTCCTCCTGGAGTGTAAACAGTATTAGGAACTTTTACTCCAGCTTCGTTTGCACACCAGTTAACAAATGATCCGCACCATGGTTGAAAGTTAGCTTTTGTGTAAGCACCATATTTTGTTTCATTGTCTTTAGGACCTTCAATGGTTCCAATTTCTGCTGTAGCAACTTCAATAAGACGTGCTGCGGTGCCTTGCTCTGCCATTATTCTTTATCCCAATCAGTATCTACTGGTTGTGCTTCTGGCATTGCTCCATCTGGCTTTGCTGCTAAACGTGCTGCTGTAGCATCAATTTCTGCTTCTAATTTTTTATCCGCTTGTGTATTCTTTGCGTCCATTTCTTTATTTGCTAGTTGTGCTGACATTATATCTTTAGCACCTGATTGACCAATTAGAAGTCCTGCTAAAGTTCCTGTAATGAATGTAGCAACTGAACCAAGAACGTTGAAGAACATTTTGTCGTTTTCTGACTGTCCGCCAATTGGTTGTGTTACGAAAATAAGGGCATAAAGAATACCCAATGATGTGCACAAAAGAATTGTGCCTAATGTAATTCCTAAAATAAATTTTAATCTAGCGTCCAGCTCTTGTGGACTTAATCTTTCTCTAGCCATTTGGTGTACCTGTTTCACTTGTTGTAATTTGATCTTTACCAATTACATCTTTGGTGCATGTGCCTGTAGCTTCACAAATTGGAGGATTGCACTCCGCCTTCTCCCAATTAGCAGGGTCTTGGCATGGGTATCTATAAAAACCCTGATAACCGCATCCAGTTAATGATACCATTAATAGAGCAGTTAAAGCAATAGATATAAGCTTTTTCATAATACCATTATAGCAAATTTATTGCTATAAGGGCTACTCTTCTTCTTTTTCAGCCTTTTCTCTAATACCTATAGTCAAAAACCATAGGGCTACTGAGGCCAGGGTTACGTATCCAACCACTGTCTTTGCACTACCCTCTAGAACAACCCATGCTACGAAAAAGCCTAGGAATGTAAAGTTCTCACTAAGAATAGCCATTAGTCTCTTTTTTAACCAGTTCATATTTACCCCCTTATTCTCAAAATTGAACTACCAAGAATTACTTGCCCCACTAAAATAGCGGCAACTAAAACCTCTGTAGCATCTTTTCTTTCTTGTGGTGACATATCTGCACCAATATTTGCAAGCGCTTTAAATACCTCACACTTTTGTTCTTCTGTTAAACCTTCAATTGCTTCATCTGGATTAAAACATCCAGCAATTGCTCCCACAAGAGCAGCTGGACTTTCTAGTGTTAATAATGCTGAAGCTACTTCTGCTGTAATAACTACTGGATTACCATTAGCATCTTCTCTTACTTCTACTGGAATTTGTGGAGGAAGATCACGATATTCAAGACCTGCTGCTGCTATATCGGCAGCCTCAATTGCAGAACCATCTGCAGACTCAATTAATGCTTCAGCAACAATATCTTTTTCTGCTAGAGTAAGCGCTCCATCTTCTGCCAAAGCCTCTGATAGATTAGCAACTTCTTCTACAGATATTTCTCCATCAGCAGACAATGCTTCTAATATTGCTTCTGCATCTTCCGCTGTTATATTTCCATCTTCAATAAATTCAATTATTGCTTCTTGTATTTCTTCAACAGATAGTGTATTATCTTCTTGTGAACTTTCATCAGACTCATCCACATTTTCTTCAGGACTATTATCTTGTTCGTCGGTGGATGAAGACTCATCAGATTCAGGTGTATCCGTATCGGGAGATTCAGGCTCTTCAGAAGGTGTCTCATCAACAGGATCTTCAGGAGTCGGTTCAGTTTCTGTATTCTCGCCTTCATCTGGATTGGTATCGTCTGGTGGAGTTTGTTCGTTGTTATCAACTGGAACATAAGAAGATCCACCAGTTAAATTAGAACTTTGTGTTGTAGGAATAGAAATAACAGTCTCAGTATAATCGCTTACTGGTCCAGACCAGTTAGCAACTCTTATTGTATAAGTAGCTCCTTCTGTCAAACCAGTTAGCTGTATGGACTCTGGTGCACCATCTGTATTATATGTTCCACCAGCATAAGGATTTT
>JACCDX010330003.1_pt1 | contig 11814 bp, 8 predicted proteins | sample 7449681 | NCBI WGS metagenome assembly JACCDX01 (sample SAMN15323450, study PRJNA562643) | freshwater metagenome | isolation source: river surface water | place: USA:Blue River Watershed | collected 2017-08-18 | reverse complement strand
ATCTCGGCTTCGCGTATGCCTTCCCAGGTGGAGGTGATTTTGATCAATACGCGTTCACGCTTGATGCCTGCTGCTTCATACAGTGCGACCAGTGCGCGGCCTTTGTCGATGGTGGCGGCGGTATCAAAGGAGAGACGGGCATCGGTTTCTGTCGATACGCGGCCGGGTATCAATGCCAGAATTTTCAGGCCGAAAGCAACCAGCAGATGATCAATGATCTCGCTTGCAGGTTTGCTCCGGTGTCCGGAAATGATTTGCTTGAGCAGCGGTTGATACTCGGGCTTTTGTACGGCTTTTAATATCAGTGATGGATTAGTGGTGGCGTCTTGCGGCGAGTAGGCTTCAATTGACTGGAAATCTCCGGTATCGGCTACGACGGTGGTGACTTGCTTTAACTGCTCCAGCTGGTTCATGATCAATCAGGTAAAAAATAAGGAATAAGTCGCTATTGTACGCAATTTGACTCTGGCTCCTGGCCAGACCTGGTCAAGTTCAGTCGATTGGCGCGTCTCAGACTTCAGGTAACGCTTCTTCGCGCCATTGCAGGCCGTCGCGTCCGATCAGTGCGCTGGCTGCAGCCGGCCCCCAGCTGCCGGCAGCATAGGGCGCGGGTGCGCTGCCTTCCTGTTCCCAGAAATGCAGGATGGGTTCCACCCATTCCCATGCTGCTTCGAGTTCATCGCTGCGCATAAATAAGGTCAGCTGGCCGCGCAAGATATCCATCAGTAAGCGCTCGTAGGCATCCATGCGCGGCATTTTGAAGCTCTCACGGAAATCAAGCTCCAGATCGACAGGCTTTAACCGTATGCTGTCACCAGGGGTCTTGGCCATCAGGTTTAAATGCAGGCCTTCATCTGGTTGCAGGCGGATTACCAGCGAGTTGGCAAGGAAGCTGGCCGGTGGCTGCGCAAAGATGGAATGTGGCAGTGGCTTAAAGCGGATCACGATCTCTGCCAACTGATCGGCCATGCGCTTGCCGGTACGCAGATAAAACGGTACGCCGCTCCAGCGCCAGCTATCTATCTCGGCTTTGATCGCAACATAAGTCTCGGTCTGGGAGTTGCTGTCTGCATCAGGCTCATTGCGATAGCCCGGTACCCGATTGCCACTGACATAGCCGGACCGATACTGGCCGCGCACGATGTTTTGTAACAGCATATCCTGATTGAAGCGCTTTAAAGAGCGCAGTACCTTGAGTTTTTCATCGCGCACTGAATCGGGACTGACGGATACCGGCGGCTCCATTGCCACAATACAGAGCAATTGCAGCAAATGATTTTGCAGCATGTCGCGCAGTGCGCCGGATTTATCGTAATACTCGATACGATTGCCAACGCCGATTTCTTCAGCGATCGTGATCTGCACGTCCGACATCCATTCTCGCCGCCATAATGGCTCGAACATGACATTGCCAAAGCGCAGCGCCAGCAGGTTTTGTACGGCTTCTTTTCCCAGATAATGATCGATGCGAAAAATCTGTGATTCGTCAAAAACACGGCCGACTTCGGCATTGATCTGGCGCGCGCTATTCAAGTCGCGCCCCAGAGGCTTTTCCAGCACTACGCGTGATTGCTTGTTGATGAGTTCGTGTTCATGCAGGTGATGGCAAATACGGGAAAACATACTCGGTGGCGTGGCCAGATAAAAGATCCGGGTGACGTCTTTTTCGTTGCGCAATGCTTGTGCCAGCGGCTGATAAGCCTGCGGATCGGTTGCGTCCAGGCTTAAGTAGCGGATGCGGCCGCAGAATTTTTGCCATGCTTCAGGAGAGAGTTGGGTTCCCTGGGCGATCTCACCAATGAAGGTTTCGGTGTTCATCGCATGTCGGCCTATGCAGATGATTTTGCCACTTGCAGGCAAGCGCTTGTCACGGCATAGCGCATACAGAGCTGGCAAGAGCTTGCGCATGGCCAAATCACCGCTACCGCCGAACAGTGCCAGATCAAAATCGCCGATCGGCATGATGATAATCCTCAGATGGCTGTACGCGCCCTCGCGATTAATCCGGCAGTTGAACTATCGTGATGATGGTCGGTAACGGGCGTACTGTTTGATGCGAGCATATCGAGCTCAGGCAAAATACGACCCGCCAATACCTTGCCGAGTTCAACGCCCCACTGATCAAAACTGTTGATGTCCCATATGGCACCCTGCACGAATACTTTGTGCTCATACAGCGCAAGCAACGCGCCCAGCGAGTATGGCGTGAGCTTGTCTAGCAGGATGGTATTGCTAGGCTTATTGCCCGGGAATACACGGTGCGGCAACTGCGCCTGTATTTTTTCTGCGCTGAGATTTTTTTCCTGCAGTTCTTTTTTGACTTCGGCTCCGGACTTGCCGCGCATGAGTGCTTCGGATTGTGCAAAACAATTCGCCAGCAAGGCCTGGTGCTGATCAAGATAGGCATGCGCTGGCTTGAGTACAGCAATAAAGTCGACTGGTATTAAGTCTGTACCCTGATGCAGTAGCTGAAAGTACGCATGCTGTCCGTTGGAGCCGGCGCTGCCCCAGATCACGGGGGCGCTGGGTATGGCAAGGGGTTTTCCGTCGCGCGTGGTGTGCTTACCATTGCTTTCCATTTCCAGTTGCTGCAGATAGGCAGGCAACAATCGCAGGTCCTGATGATAGGGCGCAATCAGATGTGATCCGCTGCCGAAAAACTGGCGGTACCAGAATCCGGTCAGTGCCAGTAGTACTGGCATGTTGCGCTCAAGCGGTGCATTGTTGAAATGCACATCCATTGCATGCGCACCGGCGAGAAACGCACGGAAATGCTCAATGCCGATTGCGATTGCCAGCGGTAATCCGATTGCAGACCAGATGGAATAGCGGCCGCCTACCCAGTCCCAGAACGGGAACATATTCGCCAAATCGATGCCGAATTCCCTGACCGCTGTGGCATTGGTAGAAACGGCGACAAAATGTTTTGCAAGGTCAGGCTCTTGTCCGTACTGTAAAAACCAGCGGCGCGCAGCATGGGCGTTGAGCAGGGTTTCCTGTGTCGTGAATGTTTTGGACGCGATGATGAAAAGCGTGGTGGACGCATTTAAGCCAGAGAGCAGTGCATCAATTTCATGGCCATCGACATTGGAGAGGAAATGCAGGCGCAATCCATTCTGCACATAAGGCCTCAGCGCCGCGCAGCTCATGGCCGGGCCCAGATCCGATCCGCCTATGCCGATGTTGACGATATCCGTGATCGGTGTGCCGGCATAGCCATGCCAGCTGCCTTGTCGAATCTGTGTACTGAACTGACCGATGCTTTGCAGCACAGCTTCGATATCGGCACTGATATTTTGACCGTCCAGTTTGATCGATGCGCCGGCAGGTGCGCGCAATGCCGTATGCAAGGCGGCGCGGTCTTCAGTGAGGTTGATATGTGCGCCGCTGAACATGGCATCGCGCAAGGATTCGACGTTGCGGTTTTTTGCCAGCGCAATCAGCAAATCCATGGTCTGCTGGCTGAGAAGGTTCTTGGAAAAATCAAGAAAAAGGCCGGCAGCCTCCAGCGAAAACCGTTCAAAGCGATGGGCATCGGCCAGAAACAGATCCTGCAGATGCCATTGTTTCGCGATGCCGGCGTGCCCGGCCAGCTCCGTGAAATCAGGCGGCAGCAAAGGCGTGTTTAAGTGAGATGCATGCATGATGCGACAATTTTACTCAGTTTCAGAAGGCTTCACTATGCGAACTATACGGGAATTGCAGATCGATCCGGCACAAAAGCCGTTTTTATCCGGTTTGTTCTAATCATGCCTATGCATGCAGTTCTGGCTGGCGTAACAGACCAGATCGCGCAAAAAAGCCGCGCCTCGCGCAGCTTATATCTGGATCGGTTGCAAAAAGCGATCCATCAGGGTGCGCAGCGCAGTGCACTTTCCTGTACCAATCTCGCGCATGGTTTCGCCGCCTTTCCCAGCAATGACAAATTAATATTGCGTGAACAGCGATCCGCTTCGGTGGCCATCATCTCGGCCTATAACGACATGCTCTCCGCGCATCATCCGTATGAAAAATTTCCTGATCTGATACGGCAAGCAGTGCGCGCTGCAGGTGGTGTTGCGCAATTCGCCGGTGGTGTGCCGGCGATGTGCGATGGCATCACACAAGGCCAGCCCGGCATGGAGCTGTCGCTGTTCTCGCGCGATACGATTGCCATGGCCACGGCAGTGGCACTGTCCCACAATATGTTTGATGCGGCCGTATATCTGGGCATTTGCGACAAGATCGTACCGGGACTGTTGATCGGTGCCCTGCATTTCGGACATTTGCCGGCGGTATTCATACCTGCTGGGCCGATGCATAGCGGCATGAGCAATCCGGAAAAATCCCGCATACGTCAGCGCTATGCAGAGGGCAAAATCGATCGCGCCGCATTGCTGGATGCGGAGGCGCAGTCTTATCATGAGCCTGGCACCTGTACGTTTTATGGCACGGCAAACAGCAACCAGATGCTGATGGAAGTCATGGGGCTACACTTGCCCGGCGCAGCATTCATCCATCCGTATACGCCATTGCGCGATGCCTTGACTACAGCAGCGGCACGACGCGCTGTCGAGATCAGTTTATTGTCGGCCAGCCCGATACCGGTAGGGCATCTGGTGAGTGAAAAATCCATTGTCAATGCGATCGTCGCTTTGCTGGCAACCGGCGGCTCGACCAACCATACGATGCATCTGGTCGCGATTGCAAAAGCAGCCGGCATCATCATCGACTGGAATGACTTCGATGCGCTGTCAAAAGTGGTTCCGCTTCTGGCTCGCATTTATCCGAACGGGAATGCGGACGTGAATGCCTTTCATGCAGCCGGTGGCGTGGGATTCGTGATCCGTGAATTGCTTGATGCCGGCCTCTTGCATGAAGATGTGCGTACGGTACTGGGACAGGGCTTGCGCGCGCACTGTACCAGCCCTGTGCTGGATCAGCATCTGTCCTTGTGCTGGAAGGCAGTCGATGCAGAGAGCGGCGATGCAGAAATTTTACGCTCTGTGCAATCGCCTTTTTCCGTGAATGGCGGCCTGAAACTTTTGAACGGCAACCTGGGTCGTGCCATCATTAAAATTTCTGCAGTCGCGCAGCAGCATTGGCAAATAACGGCGCCGGCATTGGTATTTCATTCACAGGATGCTTTCATGCAGGCTTACAAGGCCGGCATGTTGCAGCGTGATTTCGTCGCCGTACTGATATTGCAAGGCCCGCGCGCCAACGGCATGCCGGAGCTGCATGCCATCACACCCGCACTGGGCAGTTTGCAGGATGCGGGCTTTCACGTAGCGTTGGTGACTGATGGCCGCATGTCAGGTGCATCAGGCAAAGTGCCGGCCGCGATCCATCTTGTACCCGAAGCGCTGGCCGGCGGACCGCTGGCCAAAGTGCGTGATGGCGATCTCATTCGTATTGACGCACAGGCAGGTCTGCTGCAGGCAGAAGTCGAGATGGCAGTATGGCAGTCGCGCCAGGCACTGCCTTCTGACATTAGCGCCAACGGTATTGGCATGGGCCGTGAATTATTTACGATGTTCCGTAATACGGTCAGTCAGGCAGAGCAGGGCGCAACTACATTCGGATTGCCGCAGGCACGCAATGCTGATCATGGATCGCTACATTTTGCGCATGCAGATGCAGCGCCGTTCAGTGATGAAGATACTGTTTGTGGAGACAATCCATGAGTGCTTCATTGCGCTTGTCGGAGATCATGCGCGCTTCGCCTGTGATACCCGTCATACGCATAGACCAGCCCGAGCATGCAGTGCCGATCGCTCGGGCCTTGCAGGCAGGCGGCCTGCGCGTGCTGGAAATTACCTTGCGTACTGCGCACGGGCTGGAGGCGATTAAGGCGATTGCGCAAGCTGTACCAAATGTGATTATCGGCGCAGGCAGCGTCACGCATGCAGAGCAATTTCAACGCGTCAAAGATGCCGGTGCGATGTTTGCGGTATCGCCCGGCCTGACTTCATCGCTGTTTCATGCCGCACAGCGCAGTGAACTGCCGTTTTTGCCCGGTGTGATGACGCCGACTGAAGCAATGGTCGCGCGCGAGGCGGGATGCGCTGAACTGAAATTATTCCCTGCCGTCTTGGCCGGTGGCGTGGCCATGCTGAAGGCCATGGCCGGTCCGCTGCAGGATCTGGTTTTTTGTCCGACCGGTGGCATCACCCAGCAAACCGCCGCGTCTTTCCTTGCGTGCAGCAATGTGGCCTGTATAGGCGGTTCATGGCTGACACCAGCCGATGCGATTGCACAGGGCGACTGGGCCAGCCTGACTGCATTGGCTTTTGCCGCTTCCAATTTACGCACTCCCCATTAAGTCCTGCTGCGATTTGCGCAGGCTGATGTTGGTGGGAGTACTTGCCTGCATCCGCGCTATCTGATTGATTCTCAAAAGAAACTTACTAAAAAAGATGTTCGATTAACAACAACTTTGTTCGAAAAATGATATAGTTTTGTTGCAAATTTAGTAAAAAAAGCATGCCGGCTGGCGCGTCATTCCAATAAACGCTGGATGGAGCGCGCACAGTCGGGTCAAAGGGGAGGCTCAGTTGCAAGCATTTTCTAATACGGTCAGGGATATTTACGCACTGGCGGAATATGCCAGTCCGGATCAATTTCTTCATCGCGCCATCGAACTGCTGCAAAACTGGATCCGCTTTGATGGGGTGTTGTTTGGAACCGGTGAATCACCTGTGCAGACCACAGGCATGCCTGCCATGCCCGCATCCAACTCAAGTAGCGATACATTGAACACGCATCAGCAAGCGCAAAGCAGCAAGCGACCTCAAACAAAATCCCGAGCCAAATCTCACGCTTCGTCATTTCAGGAAGATCCGGTGGCGCAGGGATTTCGCAACGCCCCGCATTCCCCTTTGCGCGGCGGCATACGCGAGATTTACCGCAAGGGCAAGGCGGGCTCTGATCAGGCTAAAACAAAAACACAATCGAAAGGCCGGCGCGTGACAGGCGTGCGCTCACTCGCCGAAGAGCTCAGTTTGTGCCATTTACTGGTACACGGCGACAATCCTGAGCAATCCAAGCCTGCACGCTGGATTGTTTTATATCGTGCACAGGATGTACGGTTTTCCCAGACGGATGCTGCCTGCTTGCATAGTTTATGGACGCATTTGTCGCGCGCGATGGTGATCAATCGCATGCGTACAGTAGAGCGCCAGCAGAAAAAAACAGAGACATCGGTATCAGGCCTGATCAGCATGGATGGCACGATCGATATAGCGGATGCGCGCTTTTTCGACATGCTTGAATCGGAGTGGCCTGAACTGGCGCCAGATAGCATGCCGCAAATCGCACTGGAATACCTGCAACAAGGCAAAGTATTTCGCGGCAAGCAGATTGAAATCAGCATGGTCACCCAGCATGGTTTCAATGTCTGCAGGATCAGGTCCGTACATGCGCAGGAAACCCTGACGCCGCGCGAGTTTGTCGTGGCCAGACGGTTTGCAGCCGGCATGAGCCATAAACAGATTGCGCGCGAGCTTGGCGTGTCTCATCACACGATACGTAACCAGCTGGCGCATTTGTACCGCAAATTAAATCTGCACGACAAGGAAGAGCTGGCTGAATATCTAGCAACAAACGTGATGTTGAACTGATCCTTTAGAATATCGCCTGGATTTATAAGGGCGATCACAAATGACACAAGATGAACTCAAACAAGCGGTGGCACGCGCAGCAATCGATTACGTGGTGGACGGCGCCATTATTGGTGTGGGCACTGGCTCTACTGCCAATTTTTTCATTGATGAGCTTGCTAAGATCAGGAACCGAATCAAAGGGACTGTCGCTTCGTCAGAGGCGACCGCGGCGCGCCTGAAGTCGCATGGCATCGCTGTGTTCGATCTTAATGAGGTGACGGCCATGCCGGTCTATATTGATGGCGCCGATGAAATCGATGCGAGCGGCGCAATGATCAAGGGCGGCGGTGCTGCGCTGACGCGCGAGAAGATCGTAGCCTCGGTCGCCGATCAGTTTGTCTGCATCGCTGATGGTTCAAAACTGGTCGATCTGTTGGGACATTTTCCGCTGCCGGTGGAGATCATTCCGATGGCCGCATCCTCTGTCAGCCGCAGCCTGAAGGCATTGGGCGCCAAGCCCGTGTTGCGGCTGAAGGACGGTCAGCCGCTGGTGACGGACAACGGTGGCTGGATAATTGATGCAGGCGGCATGCAGATTGCGCATCCGCGCAATCTTGAGCAGACCATTAATGACATCCCCGGCGTGATCACCAACGGGCTGTTTGCACGCAAGGGTGCCAATGTCTGCCTGCTGGGCATGACCGACGGCGTGAAGGTGATGAGGTTCTGATCACTCGGTGGGCGGCACATAACCTTGTGCCGCATCTGCGCCTTCGCCAAAGAAATGCTTTTCCATTTGCGCAGCGAGATATTTGCGCGCGCGCGCATCAGCCAGGTTCAGACGATTCTCATTGACCAGCATGGTCTGGTGCTTGAGCCATGCGGCCCAGGCTTCCTTGGAAACGCTTTCCCAGATTTTTTTGCCGAGCTCGCCCGGATACGGTGGAAAGTCCAGTCCTTCCATTTCTTTTTCCAGTTTGATGCAGTGAACCATGCGGGCCATCATATTCTCCAGACTATAATTTTTTCATCAGCACAAGCGATTTGCGCTGCCAGTTATACATGTTCTGCCGGTGTTTTGGCAGATCATCGAAGGTTGCATTGACAAATCCGCGCTTCAAGAACCAGTGTGCGGTGCGCGTGGTCAGTACAAACAATTGTTTAAAGCCTGCCGTACGCGCACGGTTTTCCAAATGTTTGAGCAGGCGTTCACCATCACCTTGAGCCTGCGAATCAGGGCTGACCGTCAGGCAGGCTGCCTCGGCCATTTTTTCAGCAGGAAAAGGATAAAGCGCAGCGCAGCCGAAGATCACGCCATCATGCTCAATCACGGAAAAATAATCGATCTCACGTTCGATCAGTTCGCGGCCGCGCTTGACCAGCGTACCATCTGCTTCCAGTGGCTCGATCAGTTGCAGGATGCCACCGACATCTTCAATCGTGGCCTCGCGCAGGCTTTCGAGATTTTCCGATGAGATCATGGTACCCACACCATCATGCGTGAAGATTTCCAGCAGCACCGATCCATCGGTTGCAAAGGGCACGATGTGCGCACGCGGTACGCCACCCAGGCAGGCCTTCACGCTATGCTGCAGATAGAACGCCGCATCATCAGGCAGGCAGCCGGACTCGAGCACCGCCTGTGCCTGGTGTGCAGAGAGCTCGTGCATTTCGGCACCGGCCGCATCTTTCATCATGGGTGTTTCCGTGATGAAGATCAGCTTGTCGGCGCGCAGCGCAGTGGCAGCAGCGACGGCGACATCTGCCAGTGCCAGATTGAATACCTCGCCTGTCGGCGAGAAACCCAGGGGCGAGAGCAGTACCAGGCCTCCGTTATTGAGTATGGGATGGATGGTTTCATGCGCGATCTTGCGGGTCACGCCGGTATGCTCAAGGTCGACGCCATCAATAATGCCCATCGGGCGCGCAATGACGAAATTACCGGAGATGACGCGGATCTCGGAATTGGCCATAGGCGTGTTAGGCAGGCCCTGACTGAACGCAGCCTCGATATCCAAGCGCAGTTCGCCGGCCGCTTCTTTTGCGCATTCGAGCGCAACCGTATCCGTAATGCGCAGGCCATTGTGAAAACGGGTCTCGCTTTTGCGCAAGGCCAGCTGCTCGCCCACTTGCGGCCGTGAACCGTGCACGATCACGACCTTGATGCCCAATGCATGCAACAGCGACAGATCATGTGCCAGTACAGGCAGCGCACCGGCCACCACCAGCTCACCGGGGAAGGCGACCACGAAGGTCTTGCCGCGAAAAGCATGGATATAGGGTGCGACAGAGCGCAGCCATTCAACGAACTGAATCAGGTTTTCCATGAGCGGCATTATAATTCGCTCCGCCATGTCCGCACCTGATTCCCGCAAAAAAGCCGGCAACACACCGCCGGCCTCTTCTTTGCCTGCCCGCTCGCCTCGCAACCCTTTGCCGGAAATCCGTTTTCCTGAAGCGCTGCCGGTATCGTCGCGGCGGGACGAGATTGCCGCTGCATTGCGCGCACATCAGGTGATCATTGTTTGTGGCGAGACAGGCTCAGGCAAGACCACGCAACTGCCCAAGATCTGTCTGGAACTCGGGCGCGGCGAGAACGGGCTGATCGGCCATACCCAGCCGCGGCGCATCGCCGCTTCCTCTACGGCCAAGCGCATCGCACAAGAGCTGGGCTCGCCTCCCGGCATGCATGCCGGATTCAAGGTGCGCTTCAATGACACCCTCTCCAGCGGTGCATGGATCAAGCTGATGACGGACGGTATTTTGCTGGCCGAGACGCAGGGCGATCCGTTGCTCAGACAATATGACACGCTGATCATCGACGAGGCGCATGAGCGCAGCCTGAACATTGATTTTTTGCTCGGCTATCTGAAGCAGTTGCTGCCCAAACGGCCGGACCTGAAACTGATCATTACCTCGGCCACGATTGATGCAGATCGCTTTGCGCGGCATTTCGGTCGTGCCGACCAGCCTGCGCCTGTGATCGAAGTATCAGGCCGTCTGTATCCGGTCGAAATACGATATCGTCCGGTCGAGCCTGAGAGCGGCATCCGGGCAGCGGGCGCACAAAAAAGCAAGGAGCAGCGCGATCTGATGGATGCGATCGTCGATGCCGTCGATGAACTGGCACTCGCTGGTCCCGGCGATGTGCTGGTGTTCTTGCCGGGCGAGCGTGAAATCCGGGATGCAGCCGAGGCGCTGCGCAAGCAACATCCGCCGCACGTTGAGATCCTGCCGCTCTTTGCGCGCCTCTCGGCACAAGAGCAGGAGCGCATCTTTAAGCCGACCAATGCACGCCGCATCGTGCTCTCCACCAATGTGGCAGAAACTTCGCTGACCGTGCCGGGCATACGTTATGTAGTCGATGCCGGCACTGCGCGCGTGAAGCGCTACAGCTATCGCAATAAAGTCGAGCAATTGCAGATTGAGCCGATTGCGCAGTCAGCGGCCAATCAGCGTGCCGGTCGTTGCGGTCGTGTCGCAGCCGGTGTCTGTATCCGTTTATACGACGAGCAGGATTATCTGCAGCGCCCGAAATTCACCGAGCCGGAGATCCTGCGCTCTTCGCTGGCTGCTGTGATATTGCGTATGAAGGCCTTGCGCCTTGGCGATGTCGAGGATTTTCCGTTTATTGAACCACCGCTTTCGCGCGCCATCGCAGATGGCTATCAGTTATTGCAAGAACTGGGTGCCATGGATGAAGGTAAGCAGCTCACTGCGCTGGGCAGGCAGCTTGCCAAATTGCCGCTGGATCCGCGCGTGGGCCGCATGATACTGGCGGCGCGTGATCATGGATGCATGACCGAGATGATGATTATTGCTGCTGCAATGTCTGTGCAGGACCCGCGCGACAGGCCTATGCATGCGCAGGATGCGGCAGATGCGGCGCATAAAAAATTCGCCGATGAAAAATCGGAGTTTTACAGTTATCTGAAAATCTGGCGCTGGTTTGAAGAAGCACTCGAGCATAAAAAATCCAACCGTCAGCTGCAAGAGCATTGCCGTGCGAATTTTTTGTCGCAGACACGTCTGCGCGAATGGCGCGATGTGCATACGCAGCTGCTGACCATCGTGCGTGAACAAGGCTGGCGCAGCAATGAGGTACCGGCAACCTATGAGCAATTGCATACGGCGCTGTTGACCGGGCTGCTGGGTAATATCGGCTTCAAGGCCGATGATGAACCGCATTATCTCGGCGCGCGCGGCATCAAATTTCATCTGTGGCCGGGAT
>JACCDX011751107.1_pt1 | contig 11819 bp, 7 predicted proteins | sample 7449681 | NCBI WGS metagenome assembly JACCDX01 (sample SAMN15323450, study PRJNA562643) | freshwater metagenome | isolation source: river surface water | place: USA:Blue River Watershed | collected 2017-08-18 | reverse complement strand
ATCAAGAAACTGCCAACAAAAAAATACACGCGTTATTACAAAGTTCGGTCAGGAGATACCTTGTCTGATATTGCAGAAAAGCATAACGGCTTGACCGTGGAGAAATTAAAAAAGTTAAACCATTTGCGTTCTAAGGCTATTTTACGCCCGGGAATGCGCTTACGAATTTCCTAATATGATCGCTTATTTAAAAGGTAAACTGGCGCACAAAGACCGGACGCATGTTATCATCGATGTGCAAGGTGTGGGTTATGAAGTTAAGATCTCACTTCAAACGTATGATGCCTTAGCAGATGGAACTGAATTGTGTCATTTGTTCACGCATCTTCAAATCAAGGAGGATTCACATACGTTGGTAGGTTTTCATACCATGGATGAGAAATATCTGTTTTTGGATTTGATCAGTGTGTCGGGTATTGGCTTAAGTACGGCCTTAGTAATGCTATCGTCTTTTTCTTCAGGGGAAATTCGTTCGGCCATTATGAATGAAAATATCGGATTGATTCAGTCAATTAAGGGAATTGGTTCGAAGACGGCCCAACGGGTTATTCTGGAATTAAAGGATAAATGTAAGAAGGATACCTTGTTTGTAGAAGCTGGTGCGGCTTCGCATGATAAGAGTTTTGGAGTGAAACATGAGGCTTTAGCCGCATTGGTTACCCTGGGCTTACCGCGCGTGGCAGCAGAGAAAAGTTTGGATCAGCTATTAAAAGCAAATCCAGATGCCACCATAGAGCAATTAATTAAGCTTGCATTACGTTAATCGTATTTAAATAGATTCGTGCAAATTAGTCATAGACAACATTGGATTTCAAAAGCCCAGCAGATTCTGGTGGTGATGGGTCTATGTTTTTCTGGCCAATTAGCCGCCCAAGAATTAGCGATTGATTCGAGTAAGATTTTTCAAAAGAGTGGCCGAAAACCACGTTATCAGCTCAAAAAGGCACCATTTTCAGGTGTGAGTACCTCAAAGAAACAATCTCCTTTTTCCATTTATTCCGTTAAGGGAGCAAAAACTTCTACCCAAATCACGAATGGTCAAATTGTTCAAAAGGACCAAGTGGGTACTTTCGATGTTAATCCTGCGCGCACTTTTTCACTTGAAAATTATTACCAGCGTCAAAATTCACAGGTGAATCGTAGTTTTTGGACTGATTATGCCAAAGGCATCGATGGCAATAATTCTATGCAAAGCCGTGGACTTTTTCCTAAAATTGAATTACCCCCTTCGATTGATCGGATTTTCGGTGGGTCGGAAATTTACTTTAAGCCAAACGGAAGTTTATTGTTGGACATCGGTTACATGGGCCAGTTTGTTGACAATCCTTCCATTCCCGTTCAGTTGCGCTATGTGGGTAATTTGTTTTTCAATGAGCAGGCGCAAATCAACTTTCAAGGGAAGATCGGGGATAAGCTGAATTTGAATACCAACTTTGATACGAAGGCGAGTTTTAATTTCCAGAATCAACTTAAGTTGAATTGGAAGACGCAGGAGGAAGATATTTTACAAAATATTGAGGCCGGTAATACATCCTGGACATTGAATTCTCAATTGATTCCGGGGGTTCAGAACTTGTTTGGTTTAAAGACATTGATGCGTTTTGGGAATTTGGATGTGACGGTTGTGGCGGCTCAGCAGCGATCGAAGCAGGATTGTATCACGTTGAAAGGAGGAACACAAGGTCGTTCTTTTGAAATTCGAGCGGATCAGTACGATGAAAATCGGCATTTCTTCTTGTCGACCTACTTTAGAAATAACTACGAACGAGCCTTACGTAATATGCCCGTCATCACCAGTGGCGTGACGATTACGCGGGTGGAAGTATATGTGACGAACCGGACACAGAGCACGGAGACCTTGCGGAATTTGGTGGCTTTGAGTGATTTGGCAGAACCTAAGCCGTATAACCCACGGGTGCAGGTAAACCCGGGAACCGGCTTTGTCGATAATAGCGCGAATACCTTGTTTCAAAGATTAACGAATGACGCGCAAATTCGTCGGTCTGATCAAGCATCTTTTGAATTAGAATCTTCATACGGCATGACGCGGGGTACGGATTTTGATATGTTGAAAGGTGCCAAACGCCTAAATGAGCGTGAGTTTAAATTCAATTCGCAGCTTGGATATATTTCATTGGTGGCTCCATTGCGAAATGATGAAGTACTGGCGGTGGCGTATGAATACACCTTAAATGGCCGTCGCTATAAAGTGGGGGAGCTTACGGAAGATTATCAAATGCGTCAGGATAATGAGGTTTTGATTCTAAAAATGTTGAAATCATCTACGGTCCGTAATCACTTGGAGCATCCGATGTGGGATTTGATGATGAAAAACATTTACACGTTAAATACGACGGCGTTGTCCAAGCAGAATTTTCAATTGCGTATCGTTTATAAAGATGATGCCACGGGTATTGATAATTCAAATGTCATTGAGGGTGGTCCCCAAATTAAGGATACGCCGTATGTGAAGTTGTTAGGCCTAGACAAGTTAAACTTTGCGGGCGATCCACAGCCCGATGGTAATTTTGATTATGTGGAGGACATCACTATCGACTCGAAAAATGGCCGAATTATTTTCCCGGTATTAGAGCCCTTTGGTTCAAGTTTAGCGGAGAAATTTAAATCGGAACCTGGATTGTTGGACAAATACATCTTTTCAGATTTATATAAAAAGACGCAAACAGACGCTCAGCAAATGGCCACGAAGAATAAATTCTTTTTGAAGGGATCATTTCAGTCGGGCGTGGGTGGAGATATTAATTTACCTTTTGGCGTAGAGCCTAAATCGGTTACTGTTTCTGCGGGTGGTCAATTACTAAGCCCTGGATCTGATTTTATTGTTGAAGGACAGTCTGGTAAAGTTAAAATTATGAACGAGGGGGTCTTTAATTCGGGTCGTGAATTAAAGGTTTGCTATGAGAGACCGGATTTGTTTACGAATCAGGTGCGTTCTTTACTTGGAACAAGACTTGATTATAATTTAGGTCAAGACATTCATTTAGGTGCGACGGTTCAGCGGATGAGTGAAACTCCTCCCGCTTTTTTACGTCGGGTGGCGATTGGAAATGAGCCTGTCAACAATACCTTGCTGGGTTTTGATGTATCCTTATTGAAGAAATCTAATGGTCTAACGCGTATGTTGGATGCGCTCCCTTTCATTTCGACTAAGGAAACTTCTGTCATTGATTTTCAGGGTGAAGCGGCCAAATTACTCCCAAATGTTAATGAGCGTGTTCAAGGAAATGCGTTTATCGATGATTTTGAGTCGGCTCGCGTAGTTTATTCCATGAGTAGTCAACCGACCATGTGGAAGCCGGGTGCGGTTCCTGCCGATTTTTCTGCCGGTACGAATCCGCGTGATTTGGCGTCTAACTTCAAGCGTGCAAAGATTTCTGCCTATACGGTTGATGCTAGTTTATACGGTCAAGGTGGTTTTGCGCTGGATGTCCCGGGATTGGATGCATCCGAAATTAATGCCTATGCCTATGAGCGTGTCGTTACGCCCAGGGGTTTATTCCCGAATAAAGATTTTGCTAATAACATTACCAATCTACCTATTGGTGTGCTAGATGTGGCCTATTTCCCGTCTGAGCGCGGTATTTACAACTTCAATCCAAATCTATCTTCGGATGGTTTATTGCTCAATCCGAAAACCAATTTTGGCGCAATTACGCGCGCAATTTTGGCAGATACTGATTTTGATAATGCGAATGTGGAACAAATTGAGTTCTGGTTAATGAATCCATTTGTTGAAGGCGAAGTGGGAAAAATTCGTGACGGTATTTTCAATAAGAACAATACGAAAGGGGGAAAACTTGTTTTTCACCTAGGAGATGTGTCGGAAGATTTCGTACCCGATGGGTATTCAAATTTCGAAAATGGTATTCCTGCAGGGGAAAAGATAATCGATCCTACGCGTGGAAATGTAGAGAAAACCAATTATGGTATTGCGCCCAAACGCCAGTTTGTGATTAATGCGTTCGACAATCAGGGTGGTAGAGCGCAGCAGGATGTGGGTTTAGACGGTTTACCAAATGTCACCTCCGAGGCAAGTAACCTGTCTGAAACAACTTATTTTGCTAATTATTTGAATCAGATACGTACCCGCGTAACCAATAGTGCAGCACTAGCAGCAATCCAAAAAGATCCGGCTGGAGACGATTTTGTTCATTATTTGAGTGGTGAATTTAATACCACGCCAAGTGTCATTCAGCGCTATAAGCATTACATGGGCTTAGAGAATAATTCGCCCAATACAGATAATCCGACTAACGCGATTATCACTGAGGCGAATAGCATGATGCCTGATCGCGAGGATTTGAATAATGACAATACGATCAATGAAGTTGAATCGTATTTTGAGTATGAAGTAGATTTGAAAAAAGGCATGCAAGTTGGCCAAAACTTCATCGTCGATAAAATCAATGAAGGCGGCGTAGACTGGTTTTTATTCCGCATTCCTATCAAGGACAAGAATAAATATAAAGCCATCAATGGCATTACGGGTTTCAAATCCATCCGTTTCTTCCGGATGATGATGAAGGAATTTGAGGAGCCTGTTGTTCTTCGATTTGCCCAATTACAGTTGTCAGGCTATTCCTATCGGAAGTTTATAGGCCAATTAGATCAACGCAACGGGCAGGATATACCGGAAACTCCAGGTACTGAATTACGTGTCACGAGCGTAAATATTGAGGAAAATGGCCCAGCAGCGAAAGGCAATAACACGGTTCCGTATGTGGTGCCGCCAGGATTTGTCCGTGATCAGGATGTGACCACCATTAATAATGCGCGGTTGAATGAACAATCGATGAGTTTATGTGTCGACAATTTGCGTCCGGGTGATGCGCGTGGGGTGTTTAAAAATACGATGTTTGACTTCATTAACTACAAGCGCTTGCGCATGTTTGTGTCCATGCAAAGTCAAGATGCGAACGTGGGGAATGTGGCGGCATTTATGCGGATAGGTACGGATTTGACGGACAACTACTATGAGGTGGAGAATGAGGGATTGGTTCAGACGCAGAAGGGTCAAAGTCTAGATGTGGAAATTTGGCCGGCAGAGAATGAGTTTGATATAGAATTTGATTTATTGAAGCAAGTTAAAATTGAGCGTGATCGATTAGGAAAGTCATTAGACAAGCGATTCAGTTTGATCATGACAAGCTCTACAGGAAAGAAATATAAGATTACGGTGATGGGCCGGCCTGATCAGATTGCCAGTATGACCTTAATGATTGGGGTGCGTAATCCTAGTGAGAATACACAGAATAAGTCCTTCTGTATTTGGGTAAATGAGTTACGTGCGTCAGGTTTTGATCAAACTTCTGGTTCTGCGGCTTTGGGTAAGATGGCGGTTAAATTGGCCGATTTAGGTCAAGTAACCTTCAATGGCGCCTTTAAGAATTATGGTTTTGGTGGGGTTCAATCGAAGATATCTGAGCGTTCGCGTGATAATATGCTGGAGTATGGTATCACCGCTAATTTGAATTTAGATAAGTTGTTACCGGCGAATTGGGGTTTCCGAATTCCATTCTTTGTTACATATGATAATCGGACGATTTCACCGCAATTTGATCCGCTCGATCCCGATGTATTCTTGTCGGACAAGCCTGTCAATGAAGCTTATATGCGCATGGTGGAAGATCGATCAACGCGACAGGGCTTCAACTTTACGAATGTCCGTAAAGTACGCTCTTCATTAGCTAAGCATGCGTACTTGTGGGATTTCTCGAATTTCTCATTCTCGTATGCGCATGCTGAAATGATTCGTTCGAGTACGTTGATTGATGCATATCGCCAATTAAGCCAGCGGGGGAGTGTTCAGTACACCTATGCGGCGAATTCGATTTTCTGGGAACCCTTTGCCAAGACAAATTGGAATTCGCCATGGTTAAGTTTATTGAAAGATTTTAATGTCAATTTGATTCCATCGTCCATTGCCGTGCGCGCGGAGATGGATCGCTCGTTCATTAAAACGCAGTTGCGTAATTCAGATTTCTCTACGCTGGGTGTGACGCCATTATTTGAAAAATATTGGTTTTTCAACCGACAGTACGCGGTGAACTGGAATTTGACGAAGAGTATGGTCTTGAATTACAATACGCGTGTCAATGCGATTATTGATGAACCATTAGGTGATTTGATTGAGCCAGGGTATCAAGATTATGTTGTTTCGAATATCAAATCGTTTGGACGGGCGAAGGAGTTTGACCAACAAGCCGGAATGATTTGGCGATTGCCATTGCAAAAATTGCCATTGACCGACTGGATGAATGCGGATTACACACATCGTGTGGGATATAATTATTATGCTAACTCCTTGAATATCAGCGATGATGATGGCATTGCGTTTGGAGATATTATTAAAAACACGCGGGAACGGGGCATTTCAGGAAAAGTAGATTTTGTATCCTTGTACAATCGGATTCGTGCGTTACGCTGGGCTAATACGCCTTCGTCCGACAGTAAAAATGTGGCCCGTAATCCAGGAGATGAGGATGATATTTACATCGCACCTAAAAATGCCTTGCGATCTGTAACGCGTTTACTGTTGACCTTACGCGGTATTCAAGTTAATTATTCGATTAATGAGTCCACCACCTTGCCTGGTTTCTTAAAGGCTCCAGGTTTATTTGGCATGAACGGTAATTTCGGGGCACCAGGTTTTGATTTTATCAGTGGTGGACAAAGTGATGGGATTCGTTTTAAAGCCGCAGAAAACGGTTGGCTTTCACAAAGCACCTACCAAAACATTCCGTTTACGCAATTGCGTAATCAACGCTTTACGTATACGACGCAGCTGGAGCCAACGAAAGATTTCCGTGTGACCTTGGATGGAAATTATACCAAAGGCGATAATTACCAAGAATTCTTTAGGCCTTCCGTTTTAGGTGGGCCGTTTAAAAGTGAAAGTCCATTGCGATCGGGTAATTATTCGATGTCCTTCTTGTCGTTTGTGACGGCATTTAAAAATTCAGAGGCGGTATTTGAATCGTTCCGGACGAACCGACAAGTGATATTGGAACGTTTGAATCGCGCGAACTTTGGTGAGGGAGGAGCATATAATAAAAATTCGCAGGATGTGTTGATTCCAGCGTTTTTTGCGGCTTATTCTGGGGTTCCGGCGGAGAAGGTTAAGTTTTCACCTTTCTACAATTTGCCGCTACCTAACTGGAAGGTTGACTATAATGGGATGAACTTGTTGCCGTGGATCACGAAGAAATTCAGTTCATTCACAATAACACACATGTACTCTAGCACGTATAGTGTGGGTAATTTTGTGTCTTCATTGGAATATGGCCAGTTTGAGAATGACTTCCGAAACTTAACGTTAAACAGTTTATTGTATCCACTTTCATCGCGTTTCGATCCCGTGACGAAGAATTTGATTCCTGTTTATGTGATGAGTACGATTTCATTTACGGAGCGATTCTCGCCATTGATCGGGGTGAACGCCATTACGAAGAGTCGGGTGAGCTTACGTTTGGAATATAATCAGGATCGTAATGTGGGATTGAATTTGGCTAATTCACAAGTGGCGGAGTTAGCGAATAAAGATTTGACCTTCTCCATTGGATTTACGCGGGCGAATATGCTGATACCGTTTAAGATAAATGGACGTGCGGTACGTCTGCCGAATGATTTACGCTTCAATATGAATTTGACAATTCGGGATACGCGGACCTTGCAACGTAAGTTAGATGCTGAGACCATTGTAACGCAAGGATTTATCAATTTCCAATTCCGTCCCCAGTTGAGTTATGCGGTGAGTGATAAATTATCCGTCACGGCCTATTTTGATCGAATGATGAATAACCCTTTGGTTTCGAATGCTTTCTTCCGTTCTACGGTGGCAGGAGGTTTCCAAGTTCGGTATAGTTTGAGTGAATAATTAGTAAAAACTATTGCAATCACGCGTGATTTTAATGACCTTTGCAAGCAAAAAAATAGTAGATATGAATTTCCCATCAGAATTAAAGTACACACAAGAACACGAGTGGATTAAAGTAGAAGGAGATGTTGCGATCGTAGGTATTACGGATTTCGCACAAGGTGAATTGGGAGATATCGTATTTGTAGAAGTGGAATCAGTAGGTAAGTCGGTCGCTAAAGACGCGGTTTTCGGATCGGTAGAAGCGGTAAAAACGGTATCAGACTTATTCTCTCCAGTAGCAGGTGAAGTAGTTGAATTTAACACATCGCTAAACAATAGCCCTGAGTTAGTAAACTCAGATCCTTACGGAGCTGGCTGGATCATTAAAATTAAACCAAGCGATTTAGGTGACTTAGACTCCTTAATGGACGTAGCAACTTATCAAGCATTTGTAGCACATTGATTTTTAAAACCCTGATATTCAGGGTTTTTTTTTAGTATAGAAATAACATGCGGATATTAATTAAGCAAGTTACCGTTCAAGATAGCCGGTCCGAATACTTCGGGAAGCGTGTTGATCTATTAGCCGAAGCTGGCCAATGGATCGAAATCGCGCCTAGCATTCAAGCTAAAGCTGATGTAGTGATTGAAGAAGCGAACGCTTCTTGGTCTCCTTCTGTCGTCGATTTACGGGTTCATCATACCTTACCTGGTGGCGAATTCCGAGAGGATTGGTCTAGTTTGCATGCAGCCGCTTTGCAAGGTGGGGTGCTGGATATGCTTTTATTGCCAACCGGCGAGCCGGTCGCTCAAACGGCAGAATCGATTCAGTTTATCATCCAAAAAGGGTTCCAGGCCATGGCGCCTTTAACTGTTGATAATAAAGGGGAGAATTTTGCAGAGTTGTTGGACTTGCACCAAGCCGGTGCCAACTGGTTTGGTCATGGTGCCGGATCACTCCAACATGTGGACTTGATGGGTAAATGTTTACAATATCTACAAACATTACCTGTCACGATTGTCTCTCGGCCAGATACGGAATCCTTGTCCTTATATGGGCAGATACACGAAGGATTGCAGTCGACACTTCAAGGAATGAAAGGGATTCCCGTTTTGGCGGAAACCTTAAGTATCAAACGGGATTTAGATTTATTGCGCTACGTGCGCTCGAACGCCTTTGGCCAAACCTCATCTGGATTTAGATTGCATTTTGCTTGTCTTTCTTCAGCTGAGTCAGTGGATTTAATTCGGGCTGCAAAAGAAGAAGGATTACCTGTAACGGCTGATGTAGCGGTTCATCAATTGATTTTTACCGAAGAAGCAGTAGCTGATTTTGATACGCATTTTAAAGTTTTCCCTCCATTTAGAGCGGAAACAGATCGGGAGGCTTTGTGGAATGGTTTGAAAACAGGGGTAATCGATGCGGTAGTTTCCGATCATCATCCGATAGAATTTGAATCAAAGGCGGTGGAGTTTGATCATGCCGCTTTTGGGACTATTGGCTTAGAAACCTTGTTTGTAGCCTTTATGCAAGCAGCAGATGCACGTAAATTGAAGCAAGCGGCTGATTATGTTACGGTCCGTCCTGCGCACTTAATGGGAGTTCAACTGCCTGAATTAACCGTAGGGTCAGCATGTAAAGGATTCGTTTATGTGGAAGTAACACAAGCAGCGTATGCAGAATCCATGATCAAGAGTAAATCGAAGAATAGCTGTTTCTTAGGTCATCAATTTGCGCATCAAATTCAGTATGTCTTGCAAGGGGCGAGATTGACAAAAAATTAGTATGAAAAATTTTATTGCTCAATTACCGCGCTTAACCCTAGTTTCGTTGTTCACGTTGCTATTATTATTTCTGTATAGTTACGTTTTTCAGGCAAATGGAATTATTCCGTTAGGCGGAAAGAAGGCTCCTAATTATGTCTTTATATTAATCGGACAAGTGGTACTTGCACGCTTATTTGTCGGTAAAAATCGCGGTAGTTCAGTTCATTTCTTGCAGCTTTTTGGCTTTCAGTATGTATATGTGTTCATGACAGCTGTGCTCTCAGCCATTTCGTTGTATTACTTTTACCAAAGCCCCATGGGCATTTCCTGGTTACAGGAATATGTAGCAGGTAGTTTACAAGAACTTGTTCAGTACCAACAAGCCATTGTGAAGCAGGAGGGAGCGGCTTATTTCGCTCAATTACAAGAAGGTATTCGTGGAATAGATGCGGCTAGCATTGCTAAAGATGATTTAAGCCAAAAATTAGCTCTTGCCTTTTTACCCAATTTATTGATCTCTTTATACTTTAAACAATAAGCAACATGGAAAATCAAAAAATGTCACCAAGTTTAATTATGTTAAAATGGGGGGCCATCGGAGGTTTATTAAGTTTCATATTTACGCTGATTACGAAGTTCACAGGTTTAGAAGATGATTTCTCTGAAACATTGGGCTGGGTGTCAACGATCTTCACCTTAATCATTAATGTGACGATTTTGGTATTAGCCTTGCGTGAGGTTCGTGAAGAGAATGACGGCTTTATGAGTTATAGCCAAGGATTAGGTTCTTCTACGTTACTAGGTGCAATTTGGGGAGTCGTTGCTGGTGGATTCAATTACATTTATTTGCAATTTATCGATCAAGGTGTTGTTCAAAAGCAATTAGATTTAGCCCGTGAGCGTCTAGAAGATCAAGGCCTAACGGAAAGCCAAATTGAGGATGCAGAAAAAATCACCAAGATGATGATGGGTCCAGGAGTCCAATTTGTGATGGTTGTTCTGGTAACCATCCTCTTTATGTTTATTTTAGGTTTGATAGTTTCAGGTGTTCTGAAGCGCGAGAAATCAGTTTTTGACGAGTAAGGTATGTGGGCCATTATCCAGAAAGAGTTCAAGGCATTTTTTAGTTCGTTCATCGGCTTAGGCGTTATGGTGGCCTTTTATGTCCTATTGAGTCTATACGTATGGTATTTGACGGGCAATATTTTGGAGTTTGGCTTTGCGGAGTTAACCGTATTTTTTGATTTGAATCCTTGGTTTTTCTTATTCTTTATTCCGGCTTTAGCCATGCGGTCATTTGCTGAGGAATTTGAATTAAAGACATTTGATTTACTACGGACTTTACCCATTTCGATGGAGTCAATCACACTAGGGAAAGTATTGGGCTTGTTTTCAGTGGTAGGGGTGGTGTTGTTGCCCACGTTTGTGTTTGTGTATTCGATAGGCCAGCTGGGCAATCCGGTGGGAAATTACGATGCTTCCTTAGTGGTGGGTGGATATATCAGTATTCTGTTATTGTGTTACTCGTTTATATCGCTTAGCTGTTTAGCCTCTGCTTTAGTAGAAAAACAAGCGCTTGCTTTTGTACTCGGCGTATTCCTCAATTTTGTTTGTTGGCAAGTCCCCCAAGAACTCACCTCACTCGAAACCATTTCCCTTTTCGAGCATTACCAAGTCATTAGTAAGGGCGTGCTGGAGTTAGGCAGTATGGCTTTCTTTATTGGGTTTAATCTGATTGTTTTTGCGCTGATCCAGTTGCGCTTACGGTTGAAGTTCCGTTAGTTTTTATAATCGGTGATCGCAATTTGATGTTCGCATAACGCAATTTCAAGGGCTTCATTCGAAGCGATGAATATTAGTTTAGCTCTGTTTTCATTTAGTTTAGCGATAAACCATTGTTTCGCTTTTTCATCTAGGTTAGACGTAGGTTCATCTAAGCAAAGAATAGGTCGAGGGGAAAGGAGTGCGCAGGCTAATTTGATTTTTTGACGCATGCCAGAAGAATAGTTTTTAATCAATTTTGCCTTCCCAGGACTCAATTCCATGTATTTTTCGAAGCCGAGTAGGGTAAGGTCAGCTGGTATGAATCCAAGCTTCTGTAAAAAATCAATTAACTCACTGAGTGTAAATTCTTCAATGACGTCTACATACGGCGCGGCATAGGCTACGTATT
>JACCDX010792536.1_pt1 | contig 11822 bp, 11 predicted proteins | sample 7449681 | NCBI WGS metagenome assembly JACCDX01 (sample SAMN15323450, study PRJNA562643) | freshwater metagenome | isolation source: river surface water | place: USA:Blue River Watershed | collected 2017-08-18 | reverse complement strand
GGATAAACGATATCTATGGTCGCGGCCATAAATAAAATTTATTTTGAATAACTACCGAAATAAAGGGGTGATGAATAAAACAACCGCAGCCGCAATTGGTGCTGTGTATCTAATAACTGAAGCGATAAGTCCATTTTTAATTTTATACATATTAAGAAATCATCATTCTTTGGATGTCGCGGCAACTTGGGTATTCTTGTCTTCTTTGATACCAATCGCACCATTGGTTATCTCTGGATATGGGGCGCTAATTACCAGAGAAGTTGCAAAATCCACTTCTAGTGACAGCTTGGAGCCAATCCTTTCAAAGGATTTGTTGCGGCGAGCAATTTCCATTTTTATAAAATCAACTGTATTCATTGCAGGGCTTGTACTTTTAATTGTTTTATATCACTGCATGAATAGAGATTATGAACTAGCTGCAGTTGTGGCATTATTCTCCATTGTTATTTTTGCTCGTGCTTACATGAATTTTATCTTTGCATATTTTATTGGACTAGGAAAATATGCGGTTGATAAGGCTGTAATGCTCTTCTGCTCAGTCACATCCTTGGCTTTCATATATATAGCGGCAACTTTGTTTACTGAATTGGTATATATTGTTGGCGTGTACAGCATTCCATACATTGGTGGCGCAGGCATTGTTGGATATATATTTAGGAAAATAAAAATTAACGAAAGCGGTCAAAATTTATCAGAAAAAATAATTAAAGCAAAAGAGATTTTTAAGATGTATGTGATTAACTTTGCTGGATTTTTAACCTTAAACACAGACTTATATGTAGCGAAGGCTTATTTTGACAACATGACCTTTGTCGAGGTGGGAATTGTGTCAAAAGCCGCGCTTGGAATTATATCAGCATCCAGTATAGTTGTAACTATTCAACTTGCATCGTATTCCAGTTTATATGCGTCAAGAAATATAGGTAAGTTATTGAGATATGTTAAATTTACCTCTGCAATAATATCAACATTTACGTTATTTGTTGGGGTTGTTTTTATTATCATGTACGATTATATAGTGAGGATGATAACATCTCAGGACACTGAGTTAAGCATTCTTGCCGTAGCGTTGTGGGTAATTTTCGCATTAATAGCTGTTAATATAATGAACATTGGAACAGCAATTATATCGACCGGCGATAGCAACTTGGTTAAGTTTGCATTTCCCGTTGCAGTTATTGGGCTAACAACGGCGATTGTAGGTGCATCATTTCAAGGAGCGACGGGCTTGATATTGGGCATGACGATCTGTAGTGCATTATCACTGGTAATACATGTCAAGCTATTTCAGCGTATTGTTAGAAAATAAGACAATGAATATTTATAAATATGGAAAGTTACTGTTCCACAAGTGGATGCGGCCAAGTAACTGCGGGAGTATCGGAGTTAATTCGCGCGTATCACTACCAAGGAGAATTAAGGGAAATCAAGATATTTTCATTGGTGATCGGACCGTTATTGACTCAAATTCATGGATAGAAGCAATCCAAATATATGGTGATCAGAAGTTCACGCCAATTATTAAAATTGGTAATGATGTTCAGGTCGGGCGGTACGCAACGATAACAGCCATCGATGAGATAACGATAGGCGACGGTTGCTTGTTTAGCGAATATATTTACATCTCAGACCATGCACACAACGTATTCACGAAGGATAATAGACCGCTCGTGAGAATGCCGCTCATTAAAAAAGGTAAAGTGCATATAGGGAAACAGTGCTTTCTTGGCTTTCGATCAATAATAATGCTTGGAGTAACCCTTGGTGATCGATGCGTAGTTGGAGCTGGCGCAATAGTTACAAATTCATTTCCATCAAACTCGGTACTTGCAGGCGTACCCGCAAAATTATTAAGGACCATCGAATGATCAACAGTGCTATAAGTCGTGAAGACGCTATCCAACATGATTACTATTCGACAGTAAGAACTTCATTAGTAAATCTCCTGAAGGGGCCAGCAGGCACAGTACTTGAAGTTGGTTGTGGAACTGGAAAAACCTTAGAGCATTTGAAAAAAAATGGGGCAAATAAGGCCATTGGTATTGAGTTGCGTGAAGAAGTGGCATTAGCGGCTTCACAGAATAATTACATTGATAAAGTATATAATTTTGATTTTCTGAAAAAAGAAACGCCTCTCGAGGGTAGTAAATTTGACACAATAATATTGAGTCACGTTCTTGAGCACTTCACAGACCCGAAGGTGGTCCTCGCAAAAATAAGAGATCACATGCATTCTAAATCAACATTTTTAGTTGCAGTTCCAAATGTAAGGCACGTATCTGTATTGCTTCCACTGGCTGTAAATGGCGAATTTGAATATAGAGAATCTGGTATTTTGGATCACACGCATTTTAAACTATATACAAAAAGTTCAATATGTAAAATTCTAATAAACAATGGTTTTGATATTCAGGCAGTAAAGATGGATTTTGGTGGGGCAAAATCCAGTCTTGCAAACAAACTATCATTTGGTGTTTTTGATGAGTTTCTCGGATTTGCAATAAACATTGCGGCAAAATTGAAATGATGACAATTTAATTCCCGCTAAATTAAAATTCACAATAGATCATTGAGTTCGACAAATTAACTAATTTTTCTTGAATAAGTATACAAAAAAACAAAATGCGAAAAACAATTCTAAATTTTACAACGCTCTTAAGTAATCTTGGAATATTATGAAAAACTGTGTAGTGACCATAGTTTCTGCTAACTATTTGGCATACGCTCGGCTGTTAGGCGAATCAATTAAGCTGACGAATAGCTGCTTCGATTTTAAGATTTTGATCGTCGATCGCCGTACCCCGATTATTGAGCAAGCAATCAATGATTCGGGGTTAGATGTGACATATGCGGATGATCTGCCTTTACCAGATCTGGAGCGGCTTTTTTACAAGTACGACATAATGGAGTTGAACACGGCGCTGAAACCAACTTTCCTGAAGCAGATGTTCCGAATTGGTTACGAAAATGTAATTTATCTAGACCCAGATATAAGAGTATTCTCTCCTTTAACGCCAGTATTGGATGCGCTAAACGGTGACAGTATTGTTCTCACACCACATTCTCTTGCTCCCGTAATGGATAGCATGCGCCCGTCTGATGTTGATTTTCTGCGCGGGGGCGCTTACAACCTAGGTTTTATTGGGCTAAAAAGGTCTGAGCAGTCATGCGCTATGTTAGATTGGTGGGAGTCACGATGTTTGGGAATGGGATTTAATGATCAAGTATTTGGCACCTTTGTTGACCAGAAATGGATCGATTTGGTTCCTTGTTATTTTTCAAATGTCAATATTTTGCGCCATCCTGGTTGCAATGTGGCATATTGGAACTTGCATGAACGGGAAATTTTTAGTAAATCAAGCGGTTTCTATATAAATAATCAACCGCTGATATTTTTCCATTTTAGTGGAATTGATCCGTTTAACACCACGGCCCTCTCGAAGCATCAAAACCGTCACAAGCTAGAAACTGGTTCAGTTCTGCATAAGTTGGTAGAAGATTACTGTGCCTTATTAATAAATCTAGGTTATACACAGTATTCTAAAATTCCTTATGGATTTGGTAAGCTGAATGATGGTACATTGATAACACAGACTATGCGTCGGTCGTTACTGGTTGTGGCATACCAAGAGAATGATCCCTTTAATGCTTCATCTCGATTCCAACGCGAGCTTCGCGCCGCAGGGATTTCTCTATCTCAATCCTTATCGCCGGCCAAAGCTCCAAACACGATGAACTTCGAACAGAGCGATAGAAAAGTTCGGGTTGTTAATCTATTAATTCGAATTACATTCAGGACGATTGGTCTTCCGCGTTTGCTCAATCTTTTACGTTATCTATCATTGCTTATACGAGAGACACATCTTCCAGCGGTATTATTAAGTAGGCCGATGGATATGGTGCATAAACTGCGGCGCTGATTTAATTCTTCCGTCTGGGGGGAGGTAAAAAATTGCTATTAAATATTGGCTGAATTCGCCAGTTAGAAAATTAAAACGTCTTTCCTCAATGCACGCAGTAACGCGTTGGCGTATTTAATTCACGGATAGTAGTACAAATTGTCCGTTCCGCACAGCATAACGAACGCACATGTCGATTTTTAGTATTTTGAAACACAAATTATTTGGGTAATAGTTTTAAAATAATTGTGCTTAATATATGAAAAGCTTGTCAATAAAGGTGTGGGTATCCTTCGGTTTAAAAGTGGCGTTATTTACTTTGTTGATAATAACCACTTTTATTCCATCAAGTTTGGCTTACTTGGGTCTTGCCTCGTCTCAGTTAATGGGGACGATCTTGGCGGGCGGTCTTGGATTGCTGGTAGCGCTCTGTTTGCTGCAGCTTTCATATCAGCGCTTAAAGCAGGCGCTCGTATTCCAGACGTTGGTTTTGGTCTTCTTAAGTTTTCATTTGGCTTTAGCTTCAATCTATGGATCAATTGATTTTCATCGTGGTTTGCTTTCCTTGATACCGCTAAGCATATGCATTTTAGGTGCATGGGCATTAGCTGAACTATTTGTTACTGTCCATAGCGTAGTCCTAAATATAACACTTAGGTGGATTCTCCTTTTACTGAGTGTAGCCGCACTGTTTGGTGCAGCTGGCTGGCTGCAACCGACAGGGGCATATTTTTACCCAAAACCCTCATTTCCGTTCTCCGAGCCCTCGCATTTTGCGATTACATCGGCACCTTTTTTTATTTATGCATGTACAACTTCCCGAACTTTAATTCGTTCGCTTCTACTTGTCGCATGTTTAATATTGGCGTTATTAATAGAAAATCTTACACTAGTGGTTGTCTTTTTTCTTGCATCATTTTTGAGCATTAAGTCACGTTATTTGATATTTTTTACAGTGATTTTAATTCCGCTTCTTAATATGCTAGATCTTGGATACTATGCTGATCGTATAGATTTTAACAATGAAAGCCAAAGTATTTCTGCGCTCGTTTACTTGCAGGGTTGGCAATTAATCTACGAGTCACTAAATAATACCTATGGTATTGGGCTTGGCTTTCAACAGTTGGGCGTATCTGGCAGTGGTGTTGATGCAGCTCGCCAACTGGAGTTGTTGTTGGGTGAATCGCAAAATTTGATGGATGGCGGGTTTACTTTAAGTAAGCTAGTTAGCGAATTTGGAATAATTGGCGGAGGGTTATTTGTACTCTATTTAGTTATTTTTATTCGAGCCGCGTTGTTGCTTAGAAGAGTTTCATTTCAAATCGATAGTCAGCCGACTCATGTGATATTCGCTGCTAGTTCTATAGTTGGCTACCTCATCGAAATGCTAGTGAGAGGTGTGGGTTATTTTACTCCGACTGCCATGCTATTTATAGCATCTATTCTGTTGTGGCGAGGGCATGCAACAATGCAAAGACAAATTAATGTGCCAAAAAAAATATGGCTGCACCGCACACCGCCTTTATTGGAAGCGTCGTGAATACTAAGAGTAAACTCTACATCAACGGGAAGTTTTTAATTCAAAGAACTACTGGTGTACAGCGTTTCGCGCGCGGCGTTATCACGGCGCTTGATGACCTCCTGGGTCACAGGCCAGACCTCGCTTCTCCAGTAATGCTAATGCCGCCAGGCGCAACTAGGCTTTCATTGAAAAGAATTGAGCAACATGATTGTGGTACTGTCGCAATGCCTCCAACTCTGTGGGAGCAGACTTCACTTCCATGGGCTGCGCGGCATGGCACTCTTCTTTGTTTAACTGGATCAGCACCGCTCTTTGGCGGACGGCGAATACCAACGATACACGATGCGGCTATTTACCACCATCCGAAAGCTTACTCGTGGCGATTTGTATCTTGGTACAGGTTATTGTTTCGCGTAGTATCTGGAGTAGCGCCAATAACTTTTACGGTTTCAAATCATTCTGCACATGAGTTAAGGAGGTTGTTGCCATCCAGGGACATTCGTATAATTCCCAATTCTGCAGAACATATCCTGCGTCAGCCGGCAGATATCGGCGTACTCGAGGCTCATGGATTGAAGCCTCGGAGTTACTTTCTCGCTGTTGGCAGCCGAAATCCAACTAAGAATCTTGACGCTTTAGTCAATGCGTACCTGAATTCTGGGATTGGCCCCGATCTGCTTCTAGTGTTAGTAGGAGGGCAAAATAATAAGGTTTTCGCAAAAGGCTCAGTAGATCTTGCCGCACCAGGAATTATATTTACTGGAGCAATCAATGACGGGCATTTGCGAGCACTTTACGAAAATGCATTGGCCTTTGTTTTTCCATCCATCTATGAGGGGTTTGGTATTCCGCCACTAGAGGCAATGACTTGCGGTTGTCCCGTTGTTGCGTCCAGCGTATCTTCAATTCCCGAGGTTTGCGGCGAGGCTGCTTTGTATTTTGACCCGTACGACCCGCACTCTATTAAAGCAGCACTTCAAGTTATTGCAAAACAGCCAGTTTTACGTGAAGAATTAATAAGAAAAGGGCATTCTCGCAAGCTCTGTTTTTCCTGGACTCGTTCGGCTGAGATTCTTCTAAACGAACTACTGTCCCTCAGTCTTTTACGTCCAAATTAGTCATCATAAGAAGCGCTTTTCCATGATTACCTACAAGTCAAAAAAAATACTAATACACTCTAATTATCGACCAGAAAACTTTGGCGGTATTGAGCTTGTGGTAAAGACAATCATTAAGGCCATTCAAAAGAATGATTATGAATTGACTTGTTTTTTTGGTGCTGCTGAAAACTCTAATATTGGAATTGATGGGCGGCTTAATTACATATCACGAAGAATACTGATAAAGATTGGTGGCGCTTGTATTCTTTCATGGGGTAACTTAAAGTTCCTTCTAAGTTCATTGAGTTCGCAATTGGTTATTTTTCAGGAGCCCTACCCAACCCTCTGGCCAGCTTTGTTTCTTATTAGAAATGTTCTTCGCAAGAAAGTTATCGTTCTGGTTCATGCAGATCCTGTTTCAAATCGCTTAATAGCAAATGTGTATAGTCGTATTCGTTCATTGGTTTTTAATGGGTCGATTTGTGTTACAACCTCTCCAGGACTGTTAAAAAGAATTAATAATAAATATTTTGAAAGGGCGCTAATAGTGCCATTGTCTATATCAAATTGCTCATTTCCTAGAGTGGAATCTATCGATTTGCCTAAGTGCTATGCGCTTTATATTGGCCGCCTCGCTAAATACAAGGGAGTCGAGTATATTCTGGAATGTGCGAAATTGTGTCCAGATGTCTACTTTGTAATAGCTGGAGAAGGCCTGTTGTCGAGCTACGTTTCAGATTTCATATCGAATAATAAAATTCTAAATGTTTATTTCATTAATCGTTTCGTTACTGAAGCAGAAAAGTATGAGTTAATTGATCGTTCTAGCTTCATACTATTTCCCTCTGTGTCTGAGAACGAAGCCTTTGGTCTTGTGCAGCTCGAGGCCATGAAATTAAAGAAGGCAATAGTGAATACATGGTTAGATAGCGGTGTTAATTATGTTGCGCCCAATGATGTCTGTGCAGTCACCGTATCTAGAAAAAACTCTGCGGAGTTGGCCCGGGCTATTAACCTTCTTTGGTGCGATCCAGATTGGGCTGTAAAGCTTGGTCAAAATGGATTTGATCGCTTTCAGTCGTTGTTTCAGGAGAAAAATTTTATTGACTCATGGAATACCTTGGTCGCTGAATGTCTAGACAAGGATAGCTTGAGGTGATTATCGCGACCGGCGGAGCCGGCTTTATTGGCAGCAACTTCGTGCTTGAATGGCTGGCCCAATGTTATGATCTCATTGCCAGTTGCTCGACGAGTTGCTCCCCCGTGCCGATGGCCAGCCTTACGCCCAACAAATCACCTACGTGACCGATCGCCCCGGCCATGACCGTCGCTACGCCATCGGCGCGCGCAAGATCGAACGCGAACTGGGCTGGAAACCGGCCGAGATCTTCGAGACGGGCATCCGCAAGACAGTGCAGTGGTACTTGGACAACCCTGAATGGATAGCGAATGTTCAAAGTGGAGCATATCGAGAATGGGTGGTCAAACAATATGAGGGATCAGGCGTATGACACGCAAAGGCATTATCTTGGCCGGTGGCTCCGGCACCCGTCTCTATCCTGTCACTCAAGCAGTGAGCAAACAGCTCATGCCGGTGTACGACAAGCCCATGGTTTACTACCCGCTCAGCACCCTGATGCTGACCGGCGTACGAGATGTTTTGCTGATCAGCACTCAGGAAGACACGCCCCGTTTTGCCGAACTGCTGGGTGACGGTTCCCGTTGGGGTATGAACATTCAGTTTGCGGTGCAGCCCAGCCCAGATGGGTTGGCTCAGGCATTCATCATCGGACGTGACTTTGTAGCCAACCAACCCAGCGCCTTGGTGCTGGGCGACAACATCTTCTACGGACATGATCTGGTCAAGCAACTGCACAGTGCACATGAGCGCACGAGCGGCGCCAGCGTGTTTGCCTACCATGTCCACGACCCAGAGCGTTACGGCGTGGTGGCGTTTGATGCGCAACAGAGCGCCATCAGCATCGAAGAAAAGCCTACGCAACCCAAGAGCAACTACGCGGTGACTGGCCTGTACTTTTACGACCAACAGGTGTGCGACATTGCCGCAGATATCAAACCCTCTGCCCGGGGTGAGTTGGAAATCACGGATGTGAACCGCCGCTACCTGGAGCAGGGGCAGTTGAACGTGGAAATCATGGGTCGGGGTTATGCCTGGCTGGACACAGGCACCCACGACAGCTTGCTGGAGGCCGCCAGTTTTATTGCCACCCTGCAAAAGCGCCAGGGCTTGCAAGTGGCCTGCCCCGAGGAGATTGCTTTCCGCCAGGGCTGGATCAACGCCGAGCAGCTAGCAGCGTTGGCATATCCGTTAAAAAAGAACGGCTACGGGCAGTATCTGCTCAGCCTTTTGAAGTGAGCTGAGCCATGCCTTACACAGTGACGCCAACTGCGCTGCCAGAAGTATTGATTCTGGAGCCTAAGGTTTTTGGTGACGATCGCGGTTTCTTCTTCGAGAGCTTCAACCAACGCGACTTCCAGCAGGCCACCGGCCTGGAGGTGAATTTCGTTCAGGACAACCATAGCAAATCCAGCCAAGGGGTGCTGCGTGGGCTGCATTACCAGATCAAGCATCCGCAAGGCAAGCTGGTTCGGGTGACACAAGGGGCTGTGTTCGATGTGGCGGTTGACCTGCGCCGCTCATCACCCAACTTCGGTAAATGGGTGGGCGTTGAACTATCCGCAGAAAACAAACGCCAACTGTGGGTTCCACCAGGCTTTGCCCATGGCTTTGTGGTCACCAGTGAGTCTGCTGAGTTTCTGTACAAGACGACTGACTACTGGTACCCCGAGCATGAGCGCAGCCTGTTGTGGTGCGACCCGACTGTGGGAGTTCATTGGCCTGTGTGTGGTGAGCCCAAACTTGCGAGCAAGGATGCGGCAGGCATGATATTTGCCGAGGCTGATTATTTCGATTAATTAAGAGATACTTTAAATGCAGACTATAAATGTAATAGGTGGCAGCGGGTTCATCGGAACGAGATTGGTCCGACGGCTAAGGAGCAAGGAGCAACTGTCAGTCCAAATCACCGATAAGGCACCGAGTAAAGCGCACCCTGATTTGGTTACATTGGGCGACGTCAGGTCAGTTGAGCAGTTAAGGGAGTCTATTGCCAATCAATCTGTAATTGTTAACCTCGCTGCCGAACATAGAGATGATGTTCGGCCATTAAGTCTTTACGACGAGGTCAACGTCGGGGGCGCAAGAAACATTTGCGCGGTAGCAAGTGAAAAAGGTGTTCGGACAATTATCTTTACAAGCACTGTTGCGGTATATGGTTTTGCGCCAATCGGTACAGATGAGTCTGGAAAAATTGCCCCATTTAATGAATACGGGTGCACCAAGTACGAAGCAGAGCAAGTTTTCAAAGCTTGGCAAGCTGAAGCGCCAACCGAACGTACCCTTGTGATGATTCGACCAACAGTGGTGTTTGGGGAGCAGAACAGGGGCAACGTTTACAACCTGCTACGACAGATTGCTTCAGGTAAGTTTGTGATGGTCGGCAGCGGTGAAAACCGTAAATCGATGGCCTATGTTGAGAACGTCGCAGCATTTATCGAATACAGCATGAGCTTCAAGCCAGGCGTGCACATCTACAACTTTATCGATAAGCCAGATTTCACGATGAATGCCCTGGTTGGGAACGTGAACCGAATACTTGGACGACCTGAGAAAATCGGCTTTAGATTGCCCTTTGCTGTCGGTTACTTAATTGGGAAAGGCTTCGATCTGGTTGCGGCCATTACTGGTAAGCGGTTTGCAATAAGCTCAATTCGAGTAAAGAAATTTTGTGCAAACTCCGTCTACAACACGGCAATCGACAAGTCTGGATTTGTTCCGCCAGTGCCGCTTGAGCAAGCGCTCTCACAAACAGTACGCTACGAATTTGTCGAGTCACATGAACACGAAGGTGTGTTCTACACCGAGTGATAGCGGCTCATCTCGGTGAGCGATCCCACGGCCAGATCTCATCGCCCCACCGGTTCTTCACCTTGCGCACCATCTTTTTGGACAGGGTGTCGGTGATCCGGTTGATGAACGTCATGGACTTTTGAACATACGGGGACCGCTGCTCGGCCTCCCACGCATAAGTCAGCCCCTCTTTCAGTGCCATCCATGCGGCTCGCTCTTTGAGCACGGGCGCAGCGTTGAACACCCAGTCCACAAAGTCGATTTCCTCTGTTGTCCAGTTGCAGACGGCAGATTCCAGGTAGTCGACGGCCCACTCCGGGCCGTGCACGTTGCTGGCGTGCCAGTACAGGTGCTCCGTCAACACCGTGCGCCCGGTCAGCCCCTCGGCGATGTAGGGGTTGGCGGCAATGCCCCGCCGCAGGTAGGTGCAGGCCACCACATAATCCCCCTCTCGAAATTCAATCAGCGCCGCCTGGTACCAGTGAGCCGGTGAATTGGTCGCGCCTTTCAGGTACTCCTGCAGGGCAGCGTGGTGGTCGCCCTTGAGCAGGGCGATATCCCCCAACAAAAACCTCACGCCGATGTTGTCCATGGGGCACCAGGCCAGCATCTGCTGGGCCAGTGCCATGGCGGCTTTGCCATCACGCCGGTGCATCAAGCCCAGCAAGGTGCCATGCGCCAGGCGGAGGAAGGAGCGGTTGTCCACTTCACTCCAGGTGATCTGGCCGATGTAACCCTTGGGGATGTGCGCCTGCGCCTGGCGAAAGGCCTGTTCATACACCTCGGCGGCTTCATCTTGCAAACCCAGCGCCCACAGCCGGTTGGCGATGAAGTTCTGGATTTCCAGGTTGTCCGGGGTGGTGGCTTCCAGCTTGCGCGCCTGCATCAAAGCCTGCTTGTGGGTGACCCGGCCGGCTTCGAGTTGCTCGATCAGCACGTCCAGGGCTTCTTCGTCCTGCCAGTTGCGACTGAAACGGCCGTACTGGGTGGGCTGGCCGGTTTCGGGGTTATCGAAGGTTTCGATGGTGAAGGTGATCGTGGACTTGGTGTGATCGGGCTCAGGCTTTTTGCGGGGCATGGTCGGGTCCGGTGGGTTCAGGGGCAGCGGTGTCCTTGCCTGCTGGGGCGCTGGGCTGGTCAGTGAATGGCTGCGAGGTGAAAGGCTTTGTGGTGTAGGTGCGGCCGTTGTGGGCGATGTACCGGCGCAACTCGGGCGCTATGGCCTCTGGGACGATCAGGACGGCCATCCCCATCGCCTCGGCCATGCGCTCGATGGACGACAAACGCGGATCGCGCTTGCCGCTCTCAATCTCCGACAAATGTTGCGGCGACATGCCCACCTTGGCAGACAAGTTCTCCAGCGTCAG
>JACCDX010665765.1_pt1 | contig 11822 bp, 5 predicted proteins | sample 7449681 | NCBI WGS metagenome assembly JACCDX01 (sample SAMN15323450, study PRJNA562643) | freshwater metagenome | isolation source: river surface water | place: USA:Blue River Watershed | collected 2017-08-18 | reverse complement strand
GGATTAGAAATCCCACCCGTCCAAAACGCTTCCCACACCTTATCGATTTGCGATTTAAGTTCTCCTGTTATCATTTTACTAAAATAAGGATAGAATGGGGTTGTAGGCAATAACAAATCTTGAGAATCATTTCCCTACCAATACATCCTCGCAACTTCCTCCAAGGCCTTGATTTCAAGGCCTTGTATGTCCTTGGAGCAAAATGGAATGATCATCTGTGTGGGCAGGTACTTGATGTATCGGTGCAGGTGATTCTTTTCCCAAAGATTGCGCATGGCCATGGGCTGACGATAAGGTTGATTTAAATAAACGTAATCTCCCCGGCGTTTCCACCTGTCGTCTACCGCCACCGAACCCACCTGCTGTCTTAATTTTAATTGGGTATCCAAATCCACCAATCGCTCTTTTTGGGGTTCAAAGGCCTCCAACTTCAAATCGTCTTTTAAAACAACTTGCTCTATGTAATCAGCGCATTGGATCAAATCTTTGTAGTTGTGAATCAATTCCAAAGAACTCAAAGACCGCTCATGATGGTGCACAAAAACGGGTAAATCGATCTTGGCATATATACCAAATATTGAAAGTGCCGATTGCGTCTCATCTAAACACAACTTAACTGCCATCTGACCGAACTCATATCGCTTACAAAACTCTTTATATTGCTTTTCAAACAGTTTGATTTGTCGCTTCTTTCCAATGGGTGTGATCATGCTCAAAGTGTAGGTCACCTCTCCCATGACACCCGTTAACTGTGGATCATAATTCAGTTTGATGACCACTGGTTGACTATGCCCATTTTCCAACGTGGGATCCAAAACGCACAAGGTATCCTCGGAAAATTGAGAACGATACATGGGAACTCCTATCTCTTGAAATGCATTCAATATCTGCACTTCAATGTTAGATTCTACGGTGCGATCTTGGTAAAGGAATGTATAAGGCTGCAACTCCTCTGGTTTAGGCGGATAAGGATCCACCACTTCTTCCTGACTAGGTGTCCTAAGATATTGTTTCCAGTTCTCAAAGTTGAAACTGGCAGGGTCCAATTGCCCTGCCCCTTCGGAGCCAACGCATCGATCGATCAAGTTTTCTTCCTTGTACTTCTTAGTAACAAAATTGGCCAGATGATCCTGATCCACGGTGTTCTTGAGATAAGGATAGATAATATCCAAAGTGCTGGATTCGTTCTTATCCAAATTGCGTTCAATCTTACTGAACATTCTATCCACTCTCCCTGCACGTTGTTCATTGTCCCCTGGCGTCCAAGCAATTCCGTAATGATAAATCTGATCACAGAAATATTGTAAGTTCACACCCTCCTGCAACACCGAGGTGCTAATCAGAATGTCAGGGAAAAACGGAGTGTTGAAACTGCTCATGACACGATTATTCTTGGTATCTCCCGAATAAGCATACGCGGGTTGCGCATCCCAAAAACACTTCCACTCCTCGTTCAAGAGTTGATCTTCCGTTGTAATATTAAACACCTTTTCACAAAGCACCTTGAAATTCAAAATGGATTCACCGATCAATTCAGGAATTGCGGTAGTTGGCAATATCTTTTCTACTTCGAAAGTAAATCGCTGGTAAAGCTTATAGGCATTGACACCTCCTTTTCTCGACGCCTTGATAAAAGCCAAATACAAATCAACCAAAGCAGGTGAAGCCAGTAAAATCCCCTTATCAATAAATGCGCTGAATGCCTCTTTTTGATAGACATTAAAAGACTGATAGGCGGACTTGATATTTTCCCGTTTGTACTTTGGGACAATCGATGAATCGAGATAACGCCAATATATGGTGAACATATTTTCCAATTCAACCTGAACCGTGGTGGGTTCCAATTTATCCAAACGACCGGCCAAGGTGTTTTTAATTTTCATGGCCGCATCCTTGGGAACGGATCGATGAGATGCGCGTTTCAGCAAGCAACTCACGTAATAATCATCGATCATTCCTTTGCCTGTCAATTGGGATTTGTACAAAGGCGCAGTATACGGCTTTCGGTAATAATCCTCCGCTGGTGAGAAGAAGATATTGAAAATACTGGGTTTGGATCGAGTAAAACGCAATCGGAAATTAGAAGCGTGGGTTGAATTTTGAACGCCTTGCTTCTTTTTCAATCGCTTAAAAAGGTATAATATTTTTGAAGTCGGTACTTTATCAAAATCCTCTTCTGCTTCATCTTCGTGATTAGTCGATAACTCATCCTCCTCATAATCCACCAGGCCACTTCTTAATTCGAATTGTTTTCTAAAATCATTCAAATTGCCGGATAACTCTAGATGAACACCCAAAGCATCATTGAGTTTTTTAATCCAAATTTCATCATACCGATAAATGGCCCTGGCCGCAATTTCTCTGACTGAAGGTATACGGCGAACAAATACCAATTTCTTTGGGTTGGGCTGTTGCAATGTCTCCTCATCACGCACCAGATCTTGGCTCAATCGCTCATACTTGGGATGAGACGGCGGCGCCCCATCGAAAATAGATTGATACTTAGCCGATAAGGACAATAAAATACGAGAATCTGTTCCAGTAGAAAAATCACTTCCCTCCTTCCATTCCGTTTCTTCTGCAGGTCCGTGATTTTCTTTCGGGATGAACTCCGTGCCTTCTAAAAATCCCAAAATATTCTTCTTGCTTCCGTGCATGGCTCCTTTTGCGTATTCCGCGACGAGTTGCTTCTGGTAAATTCCAAAAAACAACTCGGACATGGGATCCTCTTCAAAATCAGATGAACGACTGGTCTCTCTTCGGTAATTGTATTTAACCTTTCCCTTTTCTGATAATCTTCTAAAGCGACGCAAACAAATCTCATTCAATATTCGATCATACAACGCTCCTGAATATAGCCCATCATCGAAATAGGAAACAATGGAGCGAATATTATTACTGGAGGTATGGTTAGGCGTTGCCGTTAATAACAACGCCCTTCGATTGATTCTACTCTTACCTTCACCAAAAAAAGTCTTTGCAGATTTCACCCTCAAACTATCACCATCTACATTTCTGAAATAATGCGCCTCGTCAATGATCACCAAATCAAAATAACCATCTGGCAAATGCTTGATGATTTCCTCTCGCATTAAACCTCCGATTAATTCAACCGCGTCTTTTTTATCCTTGATTTTATTAAACTTGATATGGGAATGTATACCCGCTTCTATTAATCTTGAATCAACATCTTCCTTGCTGTACAAACCACTGAAAGAGGAGATCTTTCCGATGAACAATTTCCCCCAACCTTTTTTCACTTCTCTAACCAAGTCATACAAGTTGGGACAAAATATGGCTGGGTTCATGGGTTTACCATCAACCCGCGATTTCACCACATCGTCTTTGAGTTTGTAATGGACTTTAACAAACGTCTCATACTCCCTCTCCCAATTGTAGGCCACCTCATTTCTGGGAGCCAAAATCAATATGCGCGCTTCCGGTTTTTGCTGCCACAAAGCAGCACAAACGGCCAAGGATTGAATGGTCTTGCCCATTCCCACCTCATCGGCCAGCAAAGCTATTTTCTTTTCATTTAAGAGGTTGAACAAATAAGCAGAACCCTCCGCCTGCTTGTATTGCATGCTAATGGGATTGTATGCATCAAACTCCAAATGACGACTATGCTCATCACGATAGAAGCTCACCATTTGGGTCAACACCTTGGGAGATATGTTCTGGAATTCGCTCATCGATATTTGCATTGAAGTTGAATGTACTCCAACCACTTTTTCATTTTAGCTTTATCAATATCCTTGAATTGCAAGTCAATATTTTTTACTTTCTCAATCAATGGAGATTCTTTGGGTTGGGTTTGATTGAACTGTTCAATGACCTGATTACCCTCGTTGATCATGAACCAAATAAAAGCGGCACTCATTTCTACCCCTTCTGACTCCCACTTACTTTTCACCACATTTAAATGCTCTGAAAGCTGGGTAATGGATCCAGGTATTCTGTACCCCACCATATTCAACTCACGTGGATCCTGGGACACTTCAGATAATCGCACTTTCATCTGTTCAAATGCGAGGAACATGCTGAACCAGGCATTGGAATAATCACCACGCAGGGCCTGTGTCATCTGTTCTGTCAACTCCTCACCTGTTTCGGTATCTAAGGTGTAATTGATTTGATGAAATTGCGTTTTCCTTTCTGGCAAGCGATCGCCCCAGGCACGGAATAAATCATCAATGGATTCAAAACCCACTGCCGGACGATGGATGGAATTCAATTCCACCATCACACCCATAAATACCTTTTCTCCACCTTCCGGCTGATCATAGACTGAGAACAAACGGTCTTTTAACAAACGCTTGTGCTCATCAAAAAATCCAATGTTACCATCTCTGAACTTTTTGATTGAAACCCGCTTGGGGCGGCCTGGCAAATCCAAAAAATACGGTCGTTCAAAAAGATCATCATTGCAATCCAATTGGTATTGATAATTGGACCAATCTGCATACAACTGACAACTGATTTGCCAATTGGAAAGCAAGTCACTTCTCTCGTCTTCCAATTCCTCCTTAACCATTCCTTTGGGTAATACCATCTCCCTCAGGTCAGTGCTTTTCAAAAAAGCACGATAATCCGTTTGGGACCATGCTTGAATAATCCCTGCCTCAACATTGCTGGACTGCGGCATTAAATGAAGACCGGCCTTGGTGAAATTCCAGGATCCTATCGCCAAGTATTGCTGTGTCACCCACACCTTGGCATGCACCAAAGTTTCAAATGAATTGGCATTGGCATCTTTTAGAAATTGTATTCTATTGTCACTTAAGACACTTTTGATTTCTTCATCCGTCATTCGAATGGAACCTATTGCTGTGACATCTGGAATAATGTATAAATCCTTTGCCCAAGAGAAATGATCTTGAATCATTGAATCTACTCCTTCTGCAAAATAAGGAGACCAAACATGCAATGATGAAGTAGAATCAACGTTGATCAAATCCAATAATCCTTTACCCGCAAGCGCATGTGAAAAGATCCAGTCTGCAGTTCCTTTGAGTGATTTCTGCCAAACTCGATTCAAAGTCTGAAGAATGGCTTTATCCTCTGCAGAGCTAACAAACGCTGAAAAAAAATCGACCACCGATTGCGCATTTTGTTTGTCGCTTAATTTTCGAATGGCCAAGGCCTCGACATTTTTTGACCAAGCCGCCATTGTTAGATTCGCAGAGCCTGTTATCAACCAGGCCTCATTTTCCTCATTCACCAAGAGGATTACCTTGGGATGAAATACACCGTTTTTAAAATCATCACCCAATTGAGCTGGATTCACGCCAATACAGGGCACACTGGTTTTCTTGACATTGATGCTCAATGCACGAAAATCATGAAACACTTTTATGTTCATCCCTTGATCTTCTGTATTGAGTAGGCGTTCGTTCAAAGCCTCATAATCCTTGATGCTTCTCAACTCCATGGGCTCCATACTTGCGAGTGCTGATAAGACAAACTTCTCAAAGAAATCCACGTTCAAATTGAAGGTTGTAAACCAAGCCAGGCGAACATTACCCACTTCACTGATTACCTGCTTGAAAGCTTCATATGTCTTTACTCCCGCTTTCATTCTTATTGTTTCAATCCTCTTTGAATAGACCTTACAGCATCTAGATAATAACGATTGTACCAATAACTACCCAGCACAACTGCTTCAGTAGATTGGCGTTCCCCTTGTGAAATATGGTGTTTGAGTTCTCCTTGTTCGATTTCAACCCAAGCAATACCGCCTCGTTCTTCCATCACCTTTTTATGATAATTCAATATGGCAATACCAAACCCTTCGCCATTTGACAATTGATCTTTAACACAACTGGTCAAAAGTTGCAATCGCCCATTTCGTTCTGCCAATGGCAAAATATTCTCGAGCGAAACATTGCTCACCAACTGATCAAGATCTTCTTTAACATCACTCACCCTTTTGATCCCCGGATCAGATAACAATAAAAATGCATGAACACATCGAGACAAGAAAGGCTCTAAATCCAAAATGCTTCGTAATTGCTCTTTATCATTTTCTTCTTGAGTACGTCTGTATGCGGAGGCTATAACCGAAGAAACCGCATCTGAATTCAGCTCCAATTGATCAATCTCTTCAAAAATAGCCTTAGCTGCTCCAGAGGTGATTCCCAATTTTTCAAGCCAAAAGTTTCTCCACTTTTCGTTTGGTTTGAATTGACCGAAACATGCCGCAAACATCGACCAAAGTGAATCACGATTCTTGTAAGTATCCAGTGAAACCAAAGGATAGGATTTATTATCGTTTTTCAAAAGATCAGAGATGCAATCCAAGAGCATCTCAACCAACTTTTCCCCTTCGGGCCAGCTCTTAAAAAGCAACTCAACCGTTTGAAATTCTTTGGGATCGTATTCCAAATTTTTAGTCATCAGACCCATATTTAGAAATGGCCCTTTGTAACGACCATTCACACCCAATTGAATTTGACGCACCAAAACACCTCTGGTTCTTTCGGCATGAATTTGAATTTGAGAAAAATCACCCCGCGACTTTAATATTCTTTCTTCCGCATTGTGACTCCCCAAAATTCCAAAAGTGTTCACAGGTCCTTTCTGATCCATCAGCGCGTATACCAAAAGATCTTCTAAGAAAATAATCATCCCCCCCTTTACATCATACACCTCCTTGAATGAAGAAAAACGAGCTTGCGCTTTTTTCACTTCTTCAAAGCGTTCAGAAAAAAATCGATGGATCACATAATGGTGCAAAAGATTGATAGAATAATTCCGCACATCCGTCGAAACCGTCGTCAACTTATTCTTAAAAATCAACTGCCCAAAATAAGTCCAAATCAACTGCATCCCCATGGGATCCACAGACCCATCAGACACCATATCCGGGTTGGGAACATTAAATATGTCAGACCATTTGAGCATCAAGTTGTATAATGGAGCAATATAAGAAATTTATTATTTTAAATCTCATTGCGATTGATTCCTTTGAATAAAGAATTTCAATTGAATTTATCAGGTATGATTTATAAACCAATCAAAATTTCACAATCACTGCTATTACAGTTGAAAACAGAATTTCTTGTTTGAAATAATGACGCTAAGAATAAAGCTCTTCCAACACCCTTACAAACTCTCCCACTACCCGATAGCTTCCACCATCATCTTCATTCAAAATGAGGTCTGCATAGCTGGGATCAAAAGAGTTGGGGATGAGGCGAACGCATTGGTTGACGAGACGTCCGTCATCATCCAAGACCTTGGAACTTGCGTAGGTCTTGACAGTGAACGACGAATTGAAATCTTGATCTTGCCTATCCATCAATTCTACCAAAACAATTTTATCATTTCTACTTCCACCCGTGTACTTTTTGAAAAGACACAAAGCGCCATTCGGAATGACGCGATTCATGGACTCTCCGATAACCTGGCAAGCAAAATAGTCCTCTGGATTACCCCACTTTCCTTCTACCTCAATCATCGAATAGTCCTTGTTCGATTGCATTTCACTGAATGTTCCAGCGGCTGCATAAAAATTGAATACCGGAATCATGGTTACTACTTTGATGGTTGTTGATTCAATTGCAGGAGTTGGCAATTCAACTGTAACCTCATCATGCGTTTGCTCTTGCGTGATGTAATCAAATAGGGCGCTTTCAACGGGTGTCTCCAATTCCAATATCACTCGAACTACTGGCACACTGAGCCCTTTGTCATTCATGATCGTGGTTTCTTCAAAAGAATGAACCACAGGATGCACGTCACTCATGTAATAGAAATCAGCACCTTCACCGTTACTTTTCTTCATGAATAAAGGAAGACGGAGGTTCTGCCAATTCTCTTTTATTTCCTTCAAGGTTGAGTTGGACAACTTACGATTGGGCTTTGAATACCACAAAAACTGTGTGTTACTGAGAAATTTTTCCGGAAATTTGGTTGAAGATGCGATGTTCTCTTCTTTGTGATAATTGACAAATATCGGACAGGTGGCCTTGCTCAATTTGTATCCATACACTGTCGCTTCCTCATTCAAATCCCAATTCAAAATTCGACAGACATCCTTTCTTGAATATTTTTCGTACAACAAAAAACCATTTTTATAGGAAGCATTTCTTCGCTTTCGGTCAAAGGTATCTATGGAGTAGGCAATGCTGTCTTTTAAATAGATGCTGAAGTTTTCATTGGAAATATTCAACGAAAAACTGTCGGTGAAATGGATATTATCACCTGAAATTTCAACCACTTCCTTGGCTTTTCTTACAAATTCAAAATTCAAATTTCGTATGCATGATGTCCAAGTATCCTCTGAAATTTCAAATCCAAATTGATCAAAAAGCACCTGATTGAGTTGAAATAAATTCAATTGAGCTTGTTCGATTAATAAAGACAATACAATGGACTCCACTACCCGCTTGCCATTGTTGATCTCCTGATTAAATAACTCCAAGTACGTCAATTGCTCCTTGGTCATGCTGGGACTGAAATCCTTTTCAACTTTCATGATAAAGTTGACATACGAACCAGCATAGCTTACAAACATAAAGGGATCACGGTTGCCATGCAATACAAAGTCCATCATCATAGGCAATCTTCCCAGTTTATATTTGAGTAAGTCAAAATCCTTTTCAAGATCTTTTTTCAAATGAAGATTCGCTGAATCAATGGCTTTAAAAATTCTATCCTTTGAGATTTGATCAAAGTTCACAGTGGAACTCCCCGGTATTAAACGACTGCCATCAGCCACTAGTTTTCTGAGGGTATCCTTGTTATAAGAATTGTCCCCATAAAGCGCCATTGGAATCAGGTAATTACTGCTATAGTTACCAATGAAATCAATTACCGTTAAGTAGCCCTTACCATCAGCTTTGCGCAAACCGCGCCCCAACTGTTGCACAAATACAATTGACGATTGAGTGGGTCTGAGCATGATGATTTGGTTCACCTTGGGAATATCAATACCCTCATTGAAAACATCAACAGTGAAAATAAAATCCAGCTGTTCATTCCAATCATTGGACTCTAACCGCTCAATAGAACTCGCTCTGAAATCCTCAGAACTACTGCCTACTAAAGCAACAGTGCGATATCCCCGCTCATTGAATAAGCGAGATAATTCGGTAGCCTCTTCTACTTTAGAACAGAAAATCAAACCCCGTGTAATTCCGTTATCACTTCCATAAAAACGCGAAGACTCAATGATCCGATTTACTCGCTCTTCCGATATCAAAGCGTTAAACATCGCTCTTTCCTCTATCAAAGTCCCATCGATGAATAAATCTGTGACCCCGTAATAATGAAATGAACACAGCAAATCCTCTTCCATTGCTCGGTTCAATCGAATCTCGTATGCAATGTTGTGATCAAACAATTTGAAAATATTATTTCCATCCGTTCTTTCAGGCGTTGCGGTCATCCCCAACAAAAAGCTTGACGAGAAATAATTCAGCAAATTGGTATAAGAATCAGCACCTGATCGGTGCGACTCATCAATGATGATATAATCGAAATGATCCTTTGAAAAATTACCAAGATGCTCCTCTTTTGAAATGGTTTGAATAGTGGAGAAAATAAAATCACATTCCAATTCGCGGCGATCTCCAGAATATAATCCCATCTTTTTCTCATCACCAAAAACCCGCTTGAAAGTCTTCATTGCAGCCTTGGCAATCGTTAAGCGATGCACCACAAAAAGCAATCGCTTAGGTTGAAAAGCCTTGGCATCGAATGCCGCCAAAAATGTTTTACCTGTTCCTGTAGCGGAAATTACCAAAGCCTTTTTCTTCCCTTCCTCTCGAAATTGTCGCAAATTGTTCAAGGCCTCCTTTTGCATCAAGTTCGGAGAAACAAAAGCACTCTCCTCCTTGAATTCATCTGGTAATTTACCCTGAGTATGTAAGAGCAGCTTTGCATACAATGCTTCATACTCCGTTATATAGTCCGCAGTAACATCCGTTGCTGCATTAAAATCAATTCGAAATTGACCAAGAACCTCATCCACCAGCCCACTGGAATCAAGGGCTGTTACCTTGATGTTCCATTCTTGATTGGTCGTCAGAGCTTGAGCAGTAAGATTAGAACTTCCAACGATCAAGCTATAATGTCCTTGCTTTTGGAAAATATACGCTTTAGAATGCGTGTTGCCTGAGGTTGCAACTTTGAGATGAATATTCTTGAACTGCGACAAGCGCTTTAACGCCTCCGGTTGTGTAAAATTCAAATATTGTGAAACCAATATTTCCCCATGCACACCACGATTCTCGAGTTCCTTTAATTTATTGATGATTGTAGCAATCCCACTGGTTGTCACAAAAGCAACCGAAATAAAAAATCGATCACACAGATCGAGTTCCTGAATAACACTCGTAAGAATCTTCTTGGCAGGCTGTTTTTGATTGATCAATAATTGCGGACGATATCCCCAATGAGAGGGGATGGATTTATCAAAAAACCCAGTTTGAATACTCCCTTGAAAATCATCCAACAATTTATTCATTGATCAACAATTTTTCTACAATTGGCTCATCAGCAGCAGCCCAGTCCAAGGCGGACAACTCTTCTTTACCCAACCATTTGTAATCAATATGCTCTGTAAGAGCCAGCTCGCCCCCTACTATCTCACAGATGAAAGTATCCATTTTTAGATTGAAATCAGGATATTGATGATTCACTTGAATCAGAAATTCACGAACAGCAATATGCAGATGAAGCTCCTCTGCAATTTCCCTTTTAATGGTATCTTCCAGTGCTTCACCCACTTCCACCTTTCCACCTGGGAATTCCCACTTTTTGGAGATATAATTCAACTTATTCTCCCCACGCTGCACACAGAGAATTTTTCCATTACTCACGATAACTGCAGCAGTAACATGCACTTTTTTCATAATCAAAGCCCCATTTGGGTAGATATAATATTCTACCAGCAAGATTCGATTTTAAAAATAACCCAAATCACCCCATGGGAATCAAATGTTGAAAATTTATACCCTTTGTCAATGAGATCATAATTGGTTCAGTTGAACTAAAATCCATGCAAAGCTTTTGCTTTGCTCCAGTTTTTGCCCAGGATTGGTTTATTCACGCTGGTCATACCATCAGACGTTTCACCAGAGAAGTGACAGTAATTCTCTTGATTGTCTGGATTCTTGTTCCAAGATTTAAAAGCCTCATAGCACATTGGCTTTTCAATATTGAAGGGGATCTCAACTCCAGTTCTGATGCAATAGCCTCCATTGTATCTTTTATTTGATCAATTGTTCACCTCAACCTTTTTGAAATTTTCACATTGCGCTTAATAACCCGGTTTATCCCAAGAACTGCAAGATTCAACTTAATACTCAAACGAAACACGCAGAGTCTGAAGCGATCTCGATACTAATTTAACTTTATTGCAATCGCACACAACTTAGACCTTAGCATTAGGAATCCTGAACAATAACCATCATCAATACTGATTGAAAAAATAGATCGATTTCCCCCTCAATTTAATCTTTCAAAAATTCCCTTTTTTTTCCTCTTTTTCCTACCGTGCAAAAACAAATTTTTCAACCCACAACTCCGTGGGCCAAATGTGGAGATAACTCAAACAGAACCGTTCAGATTTTGATTTTTCTCCACCAAAATCGGTGGGCTAAATGTGGGCTAAGTACAAAAGAAAAATTCCGCAACCCTCTAGAATACAGGTGATTGCGGAATTTTATGGTGGAGATAATCGGAGTCGAACCGATGACCTCTTGCATGCCATGCAAGCGCTCTAGCCAGCTGAGCTATACCCCCATTGCGTGCGCAAATATAAGCATGGCAGCTTCCTGAACAAAAAAGTTGATGAATTTAGATGTTCTTATTCT
>JACCDX010616459.1_pt1 | contig 11822 bp, 7 predicted proteins | sample 7449681 | NCBI WGS metagenome assembly JACCDX01 (sample SAMN15323450, study PRJNA562643) | freshwater metagenome | isolation source: river surface water | place: USA:Blue River Watershed | collected 2017-08-18 | reverse complement strand
GTACTATAAACTATACCTCTTTCGTCTATTTGAGCACTACCCATTATCACATTTACACTATTTGTTATTGCAACAGAAACACCGTTCGAAGTAATAGTCTCTGTTTTGTTTATTACTGGTGAAATAAAAAAGGCCGGAAGTGTAAGCTGTTCTTTTACTACTGGTTCGTAATATGTACCAGTTGCATTTGTCACATATCCAACCACATAGTATTTGGTGTTTGGATATAGCGAGGTTGCAGAGGTTGTTGCACTCGTATCTATTGTTTTTCCTTTTACTCCTGTGTTATTAGTAATACTCGTCGTCAAAGGAGTATTACTACTACTACTCCATATTATACCTCTGTTTATTATAGCCAAATCACTAAACATTGTAATAACTGGTGTTATTTCAACTGCAGTCGAAGTTAAAGTAGTTTCTATTTTTGCCAATGTTATGAAACTTTTTTCCAAACCAAAGGAAGTTCCTACGCTACTTATTGCATACGCTTTGAAATAATATTGTTTACCACTTCCAAGTATTGCTGGTGTAGTTTCCGTAAATTGAGTGGTGTGATCATTACTTGTTATCTTACCTAGATTTTCTGTGTTGGTAGAAATCCCACTAGGATTGTATCCGGTTTCCGAAGTTGTCGTATATATGAATCCATTTTCTGTTAGAGTCCCTCCATTTAGGTTTCCTAATGTTCCTAATAATGTAGCGCTATTGTTTGTTATTGTTTGTGATACATCGGTTGTTATTCCAGGTGCCGCTGGTGCAGAAGTGAATGACATTTCATTGGAACTATAAGCAAACGCGTTACAGTTTGTAAAATTATATGCTGTATTGTATGCGTATGCTCTTACATAATATAGTGTGTTTGCATTAAGACCCTGTAAAGTATTTATTGCCTTTGTGAAACTACCGGTACTTGTGTTTGTATCAACAGAAACTCTAATAGCACCATTGGTCATTGTTGTTGTAAACGTCGATGGAGGAAGTGCAAGTGGTATATTGCTGGTACTTGATATTATGAACCCTCTTTCTATCGTTGTATTTGTTCCACCGGTTGTTAACAAGTTTCCACTTAGATCCGTACCCGATGTTGTCATCGCGGCCAAAGTAGGTGAATCCACACCTGAAGTTATTTTTATCACATCACTATATCCCTGTCCTCCTGAGTTTATTGTAAATGCTCTTATATAGTAAACTTTGTTTGCAGTAACCGTGTTAAGTGGAATTATACTCGTAAATGAGGTTCCACTAAAAGTAGTGAAGTATATTGGAGTAGAGTTGTCGATTGTAGGATCTGCAGGTTGTGTATCTCCTATTTCGGTAACTGCATAGACAATTCCTTTATTTTGTCCTCCTGCAGGTGCCGGTCTACTTGCATCATATGAGTTGTAAGCTGCTGTTATGGTTATAGACTTTTTGATGGCTTGTTGCCATGTATTTCCTGATCCAGTATATAGCTCACCATTTGCCTGTATTTGTCCAGAAGATGTTGGAATTGTGGTTGTAGTTACCGTTACGATATTTGGTTGAACCGTTTGGAATACCATAGTGTTTTGTGTTAGTGCGGCCCCACTCGTGTTTGACTCCGAGTTTATCGCATATCCTTTTATTGCATACCAATTCGATGAACTAAGTTGTGATATGTTTATTGAAAACTCACCATCCGGTATACCTGTTGATGAAACACCTGCAGTGAAAGTAGTCGCAATAGTCTTTTTTATAGTTGTCCCTAAACTTGCAACCGCTTGCTCATTTGTAACAGATATTTCCGGTAGATTGTTGTTTGCATTGTTTTGGTTTGAATTAGTTGTATATATGAATCCTGCTTCTTTGATAGGTGCTCCACCATTTGAATTTATGGTAAACTTAGCTGTTATCTCAGTTGCAGAGTTTTTTGTTATACTTATTGTAGAAATACTAGGTATATTATACCCTGCATCGTCTAGATTCGTTGTTGTAAACGAATCCGCACCACTCAGTATTGAACTTACTGCAATAGGTTTTGTTATATCTGCATCACTTTCGAATATGTTCCATATATGACAAGATGATGTTCCACTCCATTCAATACCTCTATTTAGTATTTCTTTCACAAACCCATCGTCTACTTTTCCTCTATATTCAAAGTTTGATCCATACCAGTTTCCGTTTCTCCAAACTCCTTTTTCCCAGAAAACATTGTGTGCGTTCATGTAGTTTGCAATTCCGTCTTTCCAAATCATCCCTACAGCAGTTCCTGATATAAATTGTCCATATTTCCATTTTGACATATGGAACTCACTATCCACTAACTTTCCGTTTTCCCATATACACGAATCATCTTTCACAAATTCACGTTTATCAGATCTTCTAGTTACATATGGATTGAAAGCACTTAATTTAAAACTACCCATTTTGAAAAGTCCGTCTAACCATAAAGAGTTTTTTATTTCACCACTTGGATGATTGAAAGTTCCTGAAGCCCACAACATGTTTGTGAATTTTGCAGTCTTTCCTAATTTGGAAGGAGCAGTTGCTCTGTACGGTTCGCTGAATATCTTTTTGTCGGTTACAAAGTTGTCTTTTTTATCAGAAACTACACCACCTAACCAAACTCCATAATATTCATTTTTAAATGAATCCATGAATGTCTGTGCATTTACAGATTTTATTCCGTTTCCAATTGCAGGAACTGAAGATCCTCCTTTAAATTCACCATACATGAAAACTCCATTGTTCCATAGTTTTCCTTTGAATACTCCGTTGTTGAACTCTCCGTTATACCATGTTGAGTTTGAAAGAAGACTTTCATTTCCAAACTCACCTCCGTTGAAGATTCCACCTTGCCATGTATATTCTAATATGTCATTACTTGGTCTTAAATAACTTCCACTCTTTTCGTATCCAAAAGTAGATATGAATTTACCTCCGTTAAAAGTTCCGTTCTTCCAAACACCTAAGTTTATGAATTGACCTCCGTTAAAAGTTCCGTTGTGCCAAACTGCACTATTTTTGAAGGACTTTATTATATAATTTGTTTTATAGTTGAATGTTATATTAAAATCCTCAACAAATCCACTATCTAATGCCGCACAATCCATTACTAATAGTTTCCATACTCCTGCAACGGATTTGTCTGTATTTAGTAAATCTGATATTTTAGTCGTGTTTGAATGGTACGACTTAGTCCATCCAGTGAAATTTTTAGATACTATGTATTTTAAGTATTCTGACTTACTCTTAACGAATAGTTTATCATTGTTCTTCGAATAGTATAGTTCCCATTGGTAGTTTGGATCTGTACTTGATGATTTTTCTACTATGTTTCCTACAAATCCACCCCACACCTCTGCAACACCTACCGGTGGTGCTACCCAGTTTGGATCACTCGCTGTTGCTATAACTAAATACCTATCACCTTCATATATGACACTCGGTGGTTGACTTCTGTAGTTTATAACCTCTGGAATGATGTTTTCCTCTACTCTGTATTCTAAATTTGGAAGAAGACTGTTTTTTAGATCATAATAGACTCCTTGGTTTTGTAAAGCATCAAACCTAAAAGTTCCTGTATAAGGAGTAGTTCCTATTTCCAAGTTTGGTTTTGTCGTGTCACTTGTGAATACGGTTGATAGCAAATTGTCGTTTGAACCACAAGAATATCTTTTCTTTAAGTTTATTATCTTTCCGTTCGGAGACATTAAGTTTATTATCAAATCTCCTAAATATGTGTGTTTTACACCTAATCTTACATCTATCTCAAAATCCCCTAATATAGGATTTGTGTCATTTACACTTTGTGTTACCAAAGTTATCTTATAGTCTGCAATAGGCATCGATGTTGAAAAAGTGGCCGCATATGAAAGATTTGAGAATGTAGTTCCTAATACATCATCGTTATTCGAACCGAAAACTCCGTTATTGAAAACTCCGTTCATCCAAACTATACTAGAACTTGACAACCCAGTGTAACTAGTGTCTTCTGCATAGACATGTGCATTATCTACCGTAGTGTAGTTTATACGTCCGTTGTAAATTCTTGTATCAGTTGAAGATACTTCTTTAGTTCCTATTTTTCCACCGTTTATTGTTCCATCATAGAATTTCGAATAGAAAAACAAACCATCATTCATTACACCATTTTCCCAGTCACTCTTATAGAATTGTCCTCCATTGAAGTTACCGTTTCTCCAAGAGTATCTGTTGTTAGATAATGTTGGTCCAATCTCTCCTGTCATATAATATGATCTTACTCTGTCGTTTAGGTAGTTTGGTCTTATCTCTGTTGGTTTTGCATCAAAGCTCTTTGAGAAATAGAACATTCCTCCGGTGAAATTACCATTTATCCAAGTAGATTGTCTAATTGTACCCTTTGAGAATGTAAGTCCGTTTATAACAGATTTGTTTATTATACCATCGTTCCAAATATCTGTTCCACCAACTATGTTTGAATAAAGATAAGTTGCAGAAGATAATATGTTTGAGTTACTTGAAAAGAGTGCATCAGATATTATCAGATTTCTTATCTTTGTTGTATTACTAAAGTTCCTGTCTGTTGAATCGTAGTCAATATCTCTTATTAGAGAGTTTGTTATGTAAGGTCTTTTAAAGATACCTGACTTTATCTTAGTTTTGTCTATCTTAGTCTTACTTATGTATCCCCATCTGTTTTTGGCATCAGTTGTGTAGAAAATTCCTCTTGCAGTTAGTCCTGCTATTATGTTTTTTGTTCCTAAGTCTTCAAGTGTTATTTTTCCTTTATCATTCGATAAAACTTTATATGTGTCGTTCAATCTAACAACCGATCCAGTTATGGAATCTATTCTAACTAATGAATCTAAGTTTCCACCTTCTATTGTAAAAATCTCACCTTCATTGTAGTATAGTCCTGGTGTGTTTATGTTAACATTTGAAATTTCACCTGATGGACCTGCAACAAAGTTTAATGACAGTCCTTTTGTGTCTGGACTTGAAACTGTTATAGAAGTCACCACTACCGATGCAGTTATTCCAACTCCGAATCGGAAGTTTGGATCAAATGGTTTGATTATCTCTAAAACATCTCCTTTTAGATAATCCTCTCCTGGGTTGTTTATAGAATAACTTGTTATTTCACCTTTACTTACAGATGTTATTGAGAAGGTAGCACCACCACCTTCTATCTTAAAAATTTGTCCTACTTCGTATCCTGAACCAGATTCATTTATCTCTAGGTGTGTTATGGCACCAATTGCAGATGTTTTATAGTTTACCGTAAGTCCGGATCCCAAAAATGCCGAAGAAGTAGATCCATTTGGTGAAGTCACAACTGGTCCACTCAAAAATATAGTTCCAACTGCAGTTGCACCACTTGCAGATAGTGTCATTGGTGGTCCAAATACACTATATGTAGCGTTAGAATTGTTGTTTTGGTCGGGGGTTATTCCTGTTACCGATCCAAAAGAGTCATCAGTTAGTATGTTATATACAAAGTTTGCAGGCATTGAAGTAGCATTGACATCCGATCCTATTCCTCCTCCTGAACCAATTGGTCCTTGGTTTGTTGAAACAGTACTATTAAAGTTTAGTGAGTAACTTCCTCCATTTGTAATAGGTGCTGAGAATGTAATTGAAATGACTGCACCAATTTCTTGTGCGGTAACATCTATGGTTAGTCCTGTTCCTTTTCCTGTTTTGTTGTAAGTAGGAAGATTAGAATGATTTTTATAATATGTTCCTACATTACTCATGGTCAAAGAGCTAACTTTAGTATTTACTAAAAATACTGGATCTGAAGTAGAACTATAGCTTGATCCTGTGGCAACAATAGTAACCTTAGTAACCATTCCTCTTGTGTCGTAGTCAATAGAGTTTAAAAAAACTATATCTCCTTTAGAAATAACATCTTTACTTATTACCTCAGGGTTTCTATAGTTTAGGTTTGTATTTGCTATCAAATGGTTATTATAGTCGTCGATTTGCATACTGTATATACCACTGGAAGTAATTGATGTTATAACAACATCATTATTGTAGTTTATATGGTGACCACTATTCCAATCCGAAGTTTCTATTATACCACTTTCGAAGTTAGAATCTAATATGTAAGCATCAGATATGTCTATATTTTTCCCTAAAAATGCAGGTAACGAAGTCGTTCCTACTATAACATCACTATCATAGTTGAAATTTCTTGGATTTAGAGAATCCCATTCCGAAGTTGAATCCATCGGTGTGTTTTTGTTGTACAAATCATGTCGGGAAACTATTATATCTATAGAATATCCTGCGTTTGGATTTTTTCCAGAAAGAACCGTGTTGTATTTACTAACGGTAGCACCCGAAACATTGTAAAGTCCCTCATAAGAGTTTATAATGTAAGCATTTTCTTCTGGTGTTGATAAAAATGCCGAACATTCATACCCTCTTTTATAAAAGAAGTATTGGAGTGAATTGTTCTTCAAAGTAGAATTCATGTCATCATAGAATTCTGTCCACGATGTCAGTCTAAACTTGTTATCGAAGAAATTCGTCAAAGTCTGACTATTATTTATTTTAAGACCCTTAACATAAAAAACATCCTCAGATTTTAATCTTTTGTAGTTTTCTTTACTTATGTAGAATTTGTAGATTTTGTTATTCACATCCTTTATTGAACTGAATTGTCCTGAATATGAAGAAAAGTATTCTGACATGTTCCACTCATCGTAACCCAATATTTTTATTATTTTGTCACTCACATATGTAGAGTCTTTTAGTACTGAGTTTTCAAAGTATGAGTTTATCGACTTTACATTTGCTATCCTACTATTTAATGCTCTGGTATTTTTTAATTCACCTCCTTCTATTTGTATGTTTTTAAAATCACAAAAGTCTAAATAAGCTTTTGTAATCCTGTTATCAAAACTCTGTGTTATGGAAAGAACATGATTTTCCACAACCGAGAAAGTACCTTTTTGTTCAAATACGGTGTTATAGAAGTTTCCGTTGTTTACTACTGATTTTTCTATTTCAGAATCAAAAATATAGTTGAATCCAAATCCACCATTGTTACTGGTGTAAGACTTTTGAAATGGAATTCCATACTCGTCAAAAGTTGCTTTATAGGTATTTAACAAACTTATTTTGGAATCGATTGTTCCTGATTTCCATTTGGTGTTCAACATTGTTCCTCCATTCCAGGTTCCCTTTCCTTTCCAAACAATTTTATTCTGTTGTGTCCCATAAAGTCCGTTGTTGAACTTACCGTTGAATGTTCCGTTTCTGAAGTTTGATTTTGTTATTATTGCCGGAGAACACTCTTGATCAGCCTGCCATGAAGAATTAGTTGGACCAACTACCCATCTGTAAACAAATCCTTCTTTAAATTGAATTCCGTTGTAGGTAAAAGAACCATCCATTACAATCATCTTTCCGTTGTTACTATAAGTCGGTGATAATGCAACTGAAAATGATCCTAAATATATAAGTTCGTCTGATATTTTCGACCATCCCTGTCTTTCTTCTCTGACAAAAAATCCTGGAGTTCCAGAAACACCAGCGTTCAATCCCCAACCATCAATTCCTTTTAGATCTTTATCTATGAAAGCGATATTGTTTTGATAGTAGTTGAATTTGTAGTCAAATTTACCACCTCTGGTTGTTATTTGTCTGTTTGCATTAAGAAACTTTTCGTCGTTGTCTATGTAGTATATCTTTATATAGTCGTCAAAAGAATCGTTATTGTAAGGAAGAACTCCTGTATAGTCGATGTCTAAAACAATCTTACAATTGTCCATCTTTAAAACCTTATAACCATCTCTTCCCTTTTTGTATTTATCCTTCTTTATTAAAGAATCATTGTCATAATTCCCGTTTACTATATAAACCCTGTCTCCTACTTGGAAGTTAGTGTTTACTTCTGTGTAGAAAAGTGTCTTTCTTTCTCCCGAAATTTCGTATGGTTCAACCCAATTCAATAGTCTAGGACTTACATGTTGTTTTGTATTTTCTGCAACTTGATTAAAAGAATCGTATCCTACAAGATTGATGTTAAGACCCAAATCTTTATATTCCGAATCTGATATAAGAAGTGGTTTTGTAATAATTGCTTTAGGGAATGGCATTAAATATTATTATCTTTTGAGTATATATTAAATACTTTTCGGTTTGTATTATTTATTCAAACATATTTTGATTATATTTGTATAATATTATGGAAAAGAAGAAAATATTGGTATTTACGGGTGCGGGTGTATCCAAAGAAAGTGGGATTGAAACTTTTCGAGACTCTAAGGACTCACTTTGGAACAACTATAAAATTGAGGATGTCGCAACTACGGATGCATGGCGAAGAAATCGTTCTTTGGTATTAGATTTCTACAACCAAAGAAGAGCACAATTAAAAGATGTTCATCCAAATCTTGCACACCAGATAATTGCGGATCTTCAAAAAGATTACAATGTTACTTTGGTTACTCAAAATGTTGACAACCTACATGAGCGTGCTGGTTCAAAGAATACTATACATCTTCACGGTGAACTTAACAAATCTCGTTCTACTTTTCCTGGTTCAACCGAAGTTTATGATTGTTTAGGTGACATCAATATCGGAGATAAATGTCCAAGAGGTTCACAACTTAGACCACATATTGTTTGGTTTGGTGAGAATTTAGATCCTTTGAATATAGCTGAAGCTGAAGCCGCTGCAAATAATTGTGATATTTGTATAATAGTAGGAACTTCTATGCAGGTTTTTCCTGCAAATCAAATTCCATTCTTAACTAAAGAAGATTGTATAATATTCTATGTTGATCCAAGCGAAACCGACTTTTATGTTCCTGAATTTAGAAAACCTTTCTTTCATCACATAAAAGAACCTGCGACTATAGGAATGCAAAAACTTTTAAATATTTTGAATGATGCTAAGAATATCTGAATTTCAAAGCTATAGAGGTGGGACCATCGCGATGCATTGTATGATGGCAGTCAGTTGGATGGAAGTTCCTTATCTAGAACAACGAGTAAACAAAGAGATTGAAATATGTCTGGACTTTAGATTTGGAAAAGAGCCAAAGTTTTGGTTTGGTTACCCAGGTGACGAAGGGTCGGAACCCATCGAAGAACCGAGTATAATAGACTACATAGTAAAAAAGGTAGAAGACTACAAAAAGTATCAAAATCACAAATTAGATAGTTTTATAAACTATACAGAGAACCTAAGAGATTGGAAAATTAAAAACATTTTAGAATGAAAGAGATAACAACATACGCAGACCAGTATGGAAAGTACTACGAGGTCAAAAGCAACGACGGGTACTATAAGAAGTTCGGAAGTTACGAAGATGCAAAAAAATGGTATACTTTCGCGTCGAAATACTATATGAGTATAGATCCTTTCGAAGAATCAGAAGAAGACAGGATTGAGAGAGAAGCCAGAGAGAAGGCCATAAGAAGAAACCAAAGAATTGACTCAATATTAGGATAATGTTTTATTTATATGACAAAGGTAGAGCACAGTCGATAACAGACGCTGGCTCAGAGATAATGTTCAGAATGGGTAGGGCGTTTCGTGCATTTGGAAGAAAAACAAAAATAGAAAGACTCTATGGAAAAGAACATAATAGTGTTAGACCACACATCTCTTTTGAAGAGTTACGAATTTGTGGATGGCGAGAAAATAAAGAAGTTATCACAAGAAGTAGATAAGGTATTTCGTAGTATGCAACGATGTCGTATCGCTTTTCGAAGATCCGCAAAAGTGAGGCGTATTTTTAATATATAGTCTATGAAAATTAAACGATTTAACGAATCTTTTTGTGATTTTACTATTTATCCAATAAAGTTTAATAATAGTAAAGGTATTGAGAAGATTGTATACCCATCTGTTATTGTAAATGTTAGTTCTATTACTGGTGAATTATCGAGTTCTATTAGAAAAGATATGATGGATTTAATGCACAACCAAGGGTTTTCAACACCACCTAAATTTATTGATATTGATACAGGAAATGTATTAGAAGATAGACTTAGACATAGTGTTAGAAATCCGAGATGGGTGTTTTTCGTTGAAGATAAAAATTTAAATAAAGCTAAAGAAATCGCAGATAAATATGGTGTTGATTTCTATCAAAAATAAATAAATAAAATGGACTTACAACAATTATTAGACAAATGGAATATCAAATGTGATATAAACACCGTTTTATCAATGTGGAATGAATCACACAGATCGTATCACAGTCTTAACCACCTAAATGATTTGATTTCTCAAATCAACGAAAACAAATCAAAATTCTCTGAAAAAGAATATGAAAAACTTATGCTTTCTGCAATATTTCACGATATTGTTTATGATCCATCAAGCTCTACAAACGAAGAAGATTCAGCTAAATTTTTAATGGAATGTGTGGTAGATAAATCTAATGAGGATATTTTGGAGGTTAGACAAATGATTTTAGACACTAAGACTCATAACTTTACAACCAACTTATCAGAGTCTTTCAATAATTATGATATGAACATTGTAGAAAGAGATCTTGACCAACTTTTAGATTGGGAGAAAGGAATATCCGAAGAGTTTTCTGTTTATCCAAAAGAGCAATACAAAGAAGGAAGAATAAATTTCTTAGAATCATTATTGGACAAATATCCAAACAATACTGAAAATCTACTACAACTTATCGAATACGTAAAATCAAACTAAATAAAAAACCCACTCAAATGAGTGGGTTTTCTTTTTATTCAAAAGAGTTGCTTATTGCGTTGTATTTATATCCATTTTTGCTGGCAAATTCTTTGGCGATATTTACTAGTTTATCCTTTTTATTGCTTTTGGACAATTCTGATACCAGACCTTTATTAATCTCTACCATTTTTGAGTTATCATCAATCTTTATTAATTCAAATTCTCTTGTCTTTTCGATTGAGTCGCTAACATATTCCCAGCCGGATCCAACTAAATAGGAAATTCCATCTGTTGCAGGAGTTCTTTTTAGACCCATGAATTTGTTGGCATCCATAGAATGCTCAACAGCTGATTTATTTTTAGTATTTTTTGACTTTATTATTAAGCCAACCTGGTGTCCTTCAAAAACCTCTGCTTGCAATTGGCTTGAATATTTACTATCAATAAGATTCTTCACATTCTGAACATATGAACTTGCCTTTTCTTTATCAATATTATAATTGAAAAATAGCTTCATTTGAGAGCTATCTAAGCTAATATTTCTTGATTCGTCATCATTCATAACAAAATAAACATCATCTCCTTGTTCGTATAGATTTTTGCTTGGAATGAATTTAGAGAAATCGCCGTCAAACTTTTTATATTCAAATTTTACTTTAAGTCCCATCTTTCTTAGTTCGTTGACTAAATTCTTAAAGATAGATTTCATCTCAAGATTGGTATTTGCTGCCTCTTTAAGCAAGAAATTCTCAAATAATTTAATATATTTCATATTTTTTTATTTTTTTTTAATAATGTATATATTAAAATATAAAACAAAAAACCCACTCGATTGAGTGGGTTTCTTTTTATTTAAACTCTTTTTTGTCGTTTGAAACATAAAAGTTGTCAAACTGAAAGTATTTATCATATACATTTTTTACTTTCTTGAAGTCCACCGTATCTATGATGTCGTACACTGACCAACCCTCTGGGTTTATCCATTGATTCACATTCTTGTATCTCAAAATTTCATCTTTTTGCATTCTTACTTTGTAGTAGTCTTTTACAAGATTGAATCTATCTTTGGTTAAATACTTCTTAGGATTGTCAAGAACTAACTTAACAGAATCAACACATGCATTAAAGTTTTTATTTGATGTTTGTGTTGCAATCGTATTTAAACCTTGTTGATTCATTCTAGATTGATAACAATGAACATAAT
>JACCDX010206321.1_pt1 | contig 11825 bp, 15 predicted proteins | sample 7449681 | NCBI WGS metagenome assembly JACCDX01 (sample SAMN15323450, study PRJNA562643) | freshwater metagenome | isolation source: river surface water | place: USA:Blue River Watershed | collected 2017-08-18 | reverse complement strand
CGGCACATATGGCCGACCTATCTTGATACAATTGGGTAAAGGGGATGTCGTTTTGGATCTATCATCTGAAATGATGCCTGAGTGGTTTGAATGGGATGAATGGCTTCCCAGTCGATTAAACCAAATCGAGGTTGGCGATCCGAACTGGAAAACCCAAATCAGTGGTATTTTTAATGAGATTCCGAGTGCGATTCAAAATGACTTTTTTGTGCGAATGCAACTGGCGCTTGCTGCCCATCGACTGGGTGATCCTAAATTGGGGCAATCGTTTTTGACGCCCATTCTTGATCGCTATCAAGGTCTATTAATTCCCGCCCATGTATTGTACGCCCGATGCGATACTGCGCTCGGGTTTTACCGCGATGCGGATGCCCGACTGACCCAAATTTTAGGTGTTGCTCCGGATACGGTGTTGGCCCATAAGTTGGGCTTGGTTTCGGCCGCAAAACAATCGAATTGGGCCTTGTTTTTATCTCACGCCAAATCGGCTGTCCAATTCGGCGCCCAAGATTCGCCATGGGATTTGCTGGTATCAATGGCGTTGGTAATGCATCAAACGGGTGCTCATTCCGCCGCATCACACCTGTTAACCCATCTTGAGACCCAAATTGCGGTTTATCCGGACGGATTTTCGGTCGATTTTACCGACCGGTTTAAGCGCGTTAAATCCCAATTGTTACCGGGGTAATTTGGCCTGATTGGGTTGGGTTGCAAGGGCGATAATTGTTAAAAATTCTGTTTCTGTAACGGGTAAAATTGACAGGCGGCTGCCTTTTTTTAGCACCTCTAAGGTGGCCAATTCTGGCATTGAACGGAGTTCGGTTAGGCTGATAAATCGTGGCAACTTGCTTTCAAATTGGACGTCAACCGTCATCCAGATTGGGGATTCTAGCCTCGATTTTGGATCAAAGTATTTGTGAAGGGGGTCGAATTGAAACGGATCGGGGTATCCCGCTCTTGCAATCGTCATGGTACCCGCAATTCCGGACGGATCGGCGTTTGAATGGTAAAAAAAAGCCCGATCGCCAATCGCCATTTGGTCTCTCATCATATTGCGGACCTGATAGTTTCGAACGCCTTCCCAGCCGGTGATACCATCGTTGGCAAGGTCATCGATTGAATATACATTGGGTTCACATTTCATGAGCCAATAACTCATATAAACTCCCGTATTTGAACGTCGCCACTTGGTGACTGGTAGAGGATGCTGATGGCACCTGTGGTGATGCCGATTGAAAGACGTTGGGTGGCAGTATGGACGATCCATATTTCCCCGTCAACCGGGGCCGGTATTCGTGTGGCCATCAATCGGATTGCCTGAACATTTGTTGTGGTAACGATGGGTTGTAACGGCGTGTCTTGCCAATTCGTCATGGCCAGTCCCGACCGAGCCAATAATCGGGATTTTGATAGGTGGTATCGGTACCATTCGGCCTGGTTGGCGGTTTGAATCATCACAGAAAGACTGGTTAATAATACCCCTGAAAGTAAGATAAACGGCAGTACCCAAATGCTCATTTTTCGCCATTCCATGGCGAACAGTCGCATGTTCGTCGATGGTATTTGGTTTGGATTATTAGCCAGTATCCGTTTTGAATTGAAGGGGCTTGCCAGGTTGTTATTGGAACACTGTTTAAAATTTGGATCGACCCGTTTACGATGCGGCGAACCCGGGTGCCATCGTATTGGTAACCGGCACCTGATGGGTTAAAACGGGTGTCGTCACAAATTCGGCTGGCCATCCAGTTGAGCTCTTGGGCGTTTCGGGTTTTGGTAACGAGTTCGCCAAGCTGTCGGTACTGTGCCCACCAGGCGGGCAAACAAGTGGCGACCACCATCCCCAAAATGCTGATTGATAAGACGGCTTCCAGTAATATAAAGCCCCTATCCCGAGGTAAATTAGGGTGTCTCATTGAACAATTCGCTCGTATTTTCGCCCCGGTATCTGTTCCCACGTGAAGCGGCGCATTCCATTGGGTAGTATCGTAACTGAAACCGATTGGGTTGGTAATGCGGATACCAGGGTTGATTCTGCCAGCAGGCGATCTTGGGTCTGTGTTTCAATCCGTTGATACCGGTGTTGAATGGATTGAATTGCGCTGGTCATTCCAAGGGTGGTAATACCGATCACCGAAATCATGACAACGGTATCCAGTAACATATATCCATTCATGGCTGTTTTTGAATACTCGGTTTCGCGTACCCAACTCCAACGGTAACGCGGTACTGGGTTCCAACAGTTGCCGTGCCAGCGTATTTTGTAGCGCCACTTGATGCGTATCCCAGTCGCCCTGATCCGTTGATAATGATGGCTGATTTAAAATCAAGTCGATCCCGTTTTAACTCAAAAGATGGCGCCGTAATCCACTGATCGGTTAGCGTCGCTCGGGCCTTAATCTGCGATAGATACAACGCCGATTCTAGTTTTCTGGCGTCCCCAAGCTGTTGGGTTGAATTGCGCCATTTTACGGTATTCGATAGTCCAATTGGTATTAGTAACCCTAGTAATGCGATAAAAACAACGGTTTCAAATAAGGGTAACCCACCCATGAAATGCCCCATCCCAAAATAAAAAACGGCGCCATAGGAATACGAAATCCCTTTGTGCCAGACCGATACCGTTTATAAAGTCCATACACACTTGCAAAACAACAGGCGCAGTAGGCACCCAATAACCCGATTTCCCAGCCTAACCAAACTGTTGAAATTGCAACCAAAATCACATCGCCAAACCCAAACGCCTCTTGCTTGATCAGGCGATTCAAGGTCGATCTTGCGACCGTAAGCGCGCCCATCGTTATAAGTCCCACTTTTAACTGGGTCCATGCGGTGACACCAGGGTTAGCAAGCAGACCAAGACCCAATAAGGGCAGACTTAACCGTCTTGGAATCAACCGATAACACCAATCAAATGCTGCGATGGTAATCAGTAGCCCGCATCCCAATCCATATACAATCCATACCATCCGGTCATTTTTGCATAATTGAAATTTAGTTTCAATATATCAAATTTTATGACGTAAATGATTAAGCCATGTCAGAAAGGGTTCTGTTTGGTAGTCTGGGTAAGTCCATGGTAACGGAACCCACATTTTGTTTTGATATATCAATTCAAGTTCGCCATAAATGCCCTCAGAAAGCGGAAGACGATGGGCATAGTTTTTAGTGCTAAGTAGCATTAAATTGTGAGAAAACAGTACGCCAGGGTCAATATTTACAACCCGACGGGCGGCAACGCTGAATTGGTTTTCTAACCATTGGGATGCTTGTTTAAGGCGATAAAACTCGGTGTGAGAAGTGGGCTTAATCACAACCCACTGTCGTAAAAGGGGATCTCCCATTTCGGGCATATAATATTTAGAATGGGTGTAATGGATTGACGCGCTTCGATCCGTTATCGGCCCGAATGCCGTATCAATCGAATAAACGATGTCCTGATTATCAATTTGGGTTGGATTCCACAATAATCCCACAATGATCAGGTAGTTAGGAAACGGCTTTACCGCACCCATACCTATTTTGATAGTCGCTTGATTAAGCCCTCAAAAAATGATTTGCTTCGGTATCCGGTTTCAATCTGAACAATCATTTGCTCTTTACTAATTACGATCGTTGTGGGAATCGCGGAGATTGTCGTGAACTGCGACTCCAGCTTGGGCGTTTTCATGACAATGGGGTAGTTGATTTTATTTTTTTTTGCAAAGGCAATCGCGTCAGCGGAATCGTCGTCCATCGAAATTCCGATGATTTGTAACGAATTCCCATATCGTTTTTGCAATGCAATTAAATCCGGAATTTCAGCAATACACGGTGGGCACCAGGTTGCCCAATAGTTAAGTAAAATGACTTTGCCTTTGAATTGGGACAATTGGATCAACTGGCCATCGATTGATTTTGCAGAGAAATTGGTGGCCGGCTTAATTTGGGTTTGGTTGAGTTGTGCAATTTGACCACTGGTGATTGATTTAGACTGACCGTGAATCGGCCAGGACAATAGCGCGATTAAAAAAAATAAGAATATGCGGGGGGCCATCTAACATCTCCTATCGTCAAGTTGGCGGATCAGTGTAACAGGCTTTTGTACGTCGGTCATTTTGTTTTTGCTGTTTTAACAAGGTTTGTGTAAACCTCAATGGCACGTTTTGCCATTTCTGCTGCTGAAAATTCATGGCCTCGCTCTACAGCCTCGAGGCTTTTTATTTTGTAAACCTCGGGGTTATCAAGTAATTCTTTGATTTTTTCAGTGTAAATTGTTAACGAGTCGTCGGTTAAAAACCCCCCTTTGGATAGGATGTAACGGACCCCCAATTCGTTAATGCAAACGGCGGGCTTTCCTAACGAAAGACCCTCAAGCAACGAGAGTCCCTGAGTTTCTGTTTTTGAAGGGAATGCAATGATGTCGGACGCGGCATAAGCGGTAAATACATCCCGATGGGGCAGGTAACCCGGCATCACGAGTCGGGACGTGATCCCCAATTGGGTTGCAACGCGTCGAATTGAATCCCGCTCTGGCCCATCGCCAATCATCAGAAGTACGACGTTGGATCTGGTTTTGGCAATTTCTGCGAATGCATTGACCAAAAATGTAACATTTTTTTCTTGTCCCAACCGTCCAACAAATATCAATACTTTGGCATCAACTGGGATTACATACTGAAGTAGAAATGCGACTGGGTCCCCGTGGGCCTGAATTTGTTCCAAATTAATTCCGGTTGGGATGACGCTGATTGGGACTGTGACGCCATATTCGGTAAGTTTGTGAAAAATGTCGTCGGTCGGTACCACAACGTGTTCGCATCGATTGCAGAATTTTTTGGACAGTAGTAGTAGGTCTACGGCGTGCCGGAATCGCTTAGGTAGCAATGGAAAATAATGGAGGTATTCCGCCCAAAATGTGTGGTAAGTGTGCACCATTGGAATGTTGTGTTTCCAGGCGAGATATTGCCCAAGGTGGCCCATAAAAAAGGGGGTTTGGATATGCACGATGTCAAATTTTAGTCTGCCAAAAAACCGTAATTTTCTGGATAGAGGGGATATAATTCGGTATTCTTTTTGAAATGGAAAAGGCATGGATTTGAATCGCCAAATCTTTCCGGTTGACCGTGTTTTTTTATCTACTTTTGGGCCGATGATGACAACTTGGTGTCCCAGTTTTTCAAATTCTTTTGCAAACGTGTGGGTGCTAATTGCTACCCCGTTTATTTGGGGTAGGTAGGTGTCTGTAAATATGGCAATTTTCATACGATTGTCACTTTAGTTATTGATCAAAAATCGATAGATTTTTTCGTAGCTTCCGATCGCGTTTTCTAGCGAATGGAGCTGAATGATATTAAGGCTCGCGTCGCCCATTTGCCGCATTTTTTCCTTGTTGGACAATATCTCGATCAGATAATGTGACAATTGGTCAACGGCCATTGGATCAAACAGGTACCCATTTTTTCCGTGGTGAACCAGCTCTGGTAGGGCGTACTTGTTCGCTGCAATAACAGGGAGGCCAGATGCGAGGGCTTCAAGTGTGGTTATACTTTGAAGTTCGCATAGCGAGGGCATTACAAATGCCGATGCACATCGAAAAAGCTTGGGATAGTCGGCATCATCAAGAAACCCAGTAAATGTCACATGATTTTGAACACCCAGGTCGGTTGCAAGCGCCTGAAGGGCCGGTTTTTCCCGTCCGTTACCCCCAATCAAAAAATGGGCATCAACGGCTTTAAGGACGGTCGGGATGGCCCGGATTAAGACGTCGACATGTTTTTCTCCACTTAGGCGCCCGGCATACATTGCACATGGCGTGTTGTCGGGAATATTAAACCGACGTTTCAATTCGGAGGGATCATTATTTGGGTTGAAAATCGCCAATTCGACACCGTTTGAGACAGGACAATGGGGTGCAACTAAGCCGTTTTTTACCATCAAATCAATCGCGGTTTGGGTGGGCGAGGTTACAAAATCGCACTGATTATGAAATCGACTGATATATTCCCAATTCCATTTAACCAGCATATTCATATTATTTAAAAATCGGAACTTTGCCATAAAGGTTGTGATGTTTTCAGGTAGCCAATGATTGGTGGCAACGACTGGAATTTTGTTTATTTTGCAGTACGTTAATGCGGCTTTTCCGATTGGAAAGGGGTTATGGATATGGACAAGATCCGGCTTTATACGGTCTAGGATCGCATTCAGTTTGGCCTGGGGGCGCCATGCAAGCCGATGGTCATTTTTTACAAATGGGATTGGAATCGATGCAAGACGATGAATGGTTGTTCCTTGATCGGGCTCGGTCCAATCGTTGAATGAGTCAGATGGCGCAAGAATGTGCACCTCGTGGCCCATGCGGTTTAGACCAAGTGCCAGGTTGTGTTCGGCAACCGCGCCCCCGTCAATTAAGGGATAATAGGCTTCTGTCGCGATAACAATTTTCATAAATAATTTCCTTCTTTATTAAGCATACCGAATGCCAACGGCTTCGCAAGCCCAAATCAATAATCCAGACGTCCATGCAAACGATTCTTCGCTTTGATATACCCAACGCTTTACAGGCTTGCCTGCGTCATACACTTCATAAATACCGTTGTATTCACAAATTTTTTCAGAAAGACGGTGAAGTTGGGATATCGCCTCGTCGTACCGCCCGCAATGGGCCAATGCAACGGCGTTTATACTACCCAACCATCCCCATTGAAGCCCGTTATGGTAATCGCCCATCCCAATGAGGTTAAACAACCAATAGGTATGAGATGCGGGGTATCGGGGTGAATTGGTTTCCGGCGTGAATGCGTCAATCATCTGACGCTCTGCCATCGTGGTAAAAATGTGCTGGGCGTTAGCGAGGGGAACCAGATCAAAAACGATTGCCAATAGGTTGACATCAGCTGCCAGCGAGGGTTGGGTACCGGCTGGGGTCACCCAGTCCTGCAAATGAGTATCGACCCAAAATGTCGCTAAAATGCGGGCGCTAAGGCGGTTAAATAACATTTCAAAATGGTTGGCATCCGGATCATTGGCGGACGATGCCAATCGGGCCATCGCGTGGGCTGCAGCGGCATGTAAAATATTGGTGTAGCCCACTTTACCCACACGTTTAACACTGTCCGCCCACCCAGCGTAGGGGCCTTCTTCAATTAATAGATCATGATCTCGATCTTGAGATAAATTCCATTCAAACGCGCGTTTAATTTGGGCGTAATGCGTGGTCAAAAATGAGGCATCTTGGGTATGTGTAAGGTATTTGTCGGCTGTAATGACCAGTAATGAATTGTTATCCACCGGTGCTGAATACCCTTTATCGTCGATATACCGGGCTTTGGGTGGATTTGCGTTAACGCCCAGATATTTTAAGATAAAGCTGGGTTGCCCAACCCGAAGTGGGACCTGGCCGTTTTGCAGTTGAAATTGCAATATAGTTGTTAACCCGGTTTTGACAATATCCACGTCATTTAATGCCAAAGCTCCCCAACTTGCGTAACAAAAATCCCTAGTCCACAAATCCGAAAAGTGCCGAGCACCAGCTAAAATTCCAAGAGGTGAGTAGCGACTTCGCAAGGTCTGAATTGCAATCCCCAAGGCGGTTTGGATGGTAGGATAGTCCCCAAATTGAGTAGCTGGTTTAGAACACATAAGGATTGTCATTCTAAATTAAATTTGATGTGGTGCAAACTTAAATATCATCCAGTATGATGGGTATCAATATGGTATACAATATGGTTGTAAGTTGTTTGAGAAAGCACCTGTATATGGTGTTTCACGAGCGGTTTCGAAGTGAATCAAGTTCTTTGGTTATCGAGCGGTTTGCTGCCAAGCATGTGCTGCTAAAACCAGAGTTAATTGTTGTAAATGACCAGCTTCATGGCTTTAAACCTCATCACAAACGATACGATGGCCTTGAAGAATTTCCAATTTTTGTCGAGATCGAGTACTCAGATGATGGCGAATTAAAAATGGTCGAGGGACTGGACATCCACGCAGAAGCGGTATTGGGGTCCAAAGACCGTATCACCCACATCCAGGCCCTGGCGGATCAATATCAAAAGACGGTGTTTGTTGAGAAAACAAGGCTGTTTGTAGATCCCCCTGAGGAGTCCTTGGTTTTGTATTCTCGCCTTGCCGAGTTATTTGCCGCATCGTATGTCGAGGATGAGTTGGATGACGGCGCATTAACCGAAGATAAATTAGCCAGTATGTTGGATGAGTATTTAGATGGGTTTAGTAATTGCCTGCAGGCCTTGGACGGGGTTTTGGTTCGGCGGCGGCGAACGTCGGTTTCGGATGCATTTTTTCAGGCATCGGACGAGTGAAACGGTAACGCATGAGCAACGGGTTTGATGCGTTGTTAGATGGCGAACTGTCGGAGGCTCAGGGCCTTGAATTGTTGACATTTTTGGCGACTGTGGCTGATGTTGCAACCCCGTTAACCCAGCTCGTCCAAGCCCTAAGGTTGCGGATGACTCCGGTTTGCCTATCAAAACCTGCAATCGATGTGTGCGGGACCGGTGGGTCAGGCGGTAGTCGGTTTAATGTATCTACGGTATCGGCGTTTGCATTGGCTGCAATTGGAATTCCAGTTGCTAAACATGGAAATCGCGGTAGCCGGGTGTCTAATGGTAGTTTTGATTTTTTAGAGGCGCTTGATATTCCGATCGATCTTGATGCCAAACAAGCCGCCCAAGTTTTTTCTCAGACGGATTTGACGTTTTTGTTTGCCCGGCAGTTCCACCCTGCAATGCGTCATGTGGCATCGTTGCGGGAAAAGTTTGGGCAACGCACATTATTTAATCTTGCGGGACCATTGTGTAATCCAGCTTCGGTATATCGGCAATGCATTGGCACCATTTCCAACGAGGCTGGATCTGTACTGGCTACCGTGTTGCAAAACCTTGGTATGGAGAGGGCGATTGTGGTGGTCGGCCCCAATACGTCAGACGAGTTAATGGTTAGGGGGCGCTCCTCAATCATTGAGGTAACACCGCATCAGCGTGCGACCTATGAAATTGATCCTACCGAATTTGTGTCGGCCAACCCGATTGTTGGGGGGGATGCACACGTTAATGCTGATCGATTTGTCAAATGGTTAGACGCGCCCTCGGCTGATCCCGATTTTACGGCGATGGTCGCCTTGGGATGTGCTGCGGGAATGGTGTTGGTTGATCATTCGCCAACATTCAAAGATGCCTATATCAGTGCATTTGATATGATCAAGTCGGGTGTGGTCGCCAAAAAAGTTGCCGCGTATCGTACTGCAGCTAAGGATGCGTTGGCGGGGTAGGGAATTCGATTTGACTGGCTTGCAAGTGAGCGCCCAACTGGTTTAAACATCCGGTCCAACCCGATAAATGATGTTGAATTACCTCACTGTTGGTTAACCCATCATGAGATAAGGTTAGGGTGGTACCATTGACAGACGGTGTTAATTCGATCAACACGACCGACTGTGGTACTACAATCGACCGCCATGTCATGGCGATCCGTTGGTTTGAAACCAGTTGGAGGTAATGGCCTTCTACCGTATGATTTAATCCATCGGGATTGATCATTTCTAGGTGACACGGTCCACCAGTCGACGCGGTGTTAGAAAATGAGGTCGACCAAGATGGCTTTGGTGCCAGCCAATACCTTACCCGATCTGGCCTGGTCCATGCATCGAATATCTCGCTTGGACTAAACAAAAATTCTCTTGTGATAACCAATGATCGGGACATTATTCAAATAGATTTCTTCCCGATGACACGGTTTGTTGAATTAGCCAACAATCTAACAGTGTCATGGCGGCCATGGCCTCAATTACAGGCACTGCCCGGGGACATATACATGGGTCATGCCGACCGTGAACCTCGATGTTTTGGACAATATTTTGGGTAGATACGGTAGATTGAGATTTGCTAATCGACGACGCCGGTTTAATCGCAACCCGAAACACGATGTCGTCTCCGGTTGATATGCCACCTAAAATTCCTCCCGCATGGTTGGTTTCGGTCGAAATTTTTTGCTTGGAAACCGTAAATGCGTCGTTGTTTTCAGAGCCTCGTTTTAGCGTTGCCGCAAAGCCGTCCCCAAATTCAATGCCTTTGGTCGTGCCAATTGATAACATTGCATGTGCCAACCGAGCATCCAGCTTATCAAATACTGGATCGCCAAGCCCAATTGGGGATCCCGAAATAATGGTTTCGATAATACCCCCTACGGAATCCCCGTCATCGCGTGCGGCTTCAATTAATTCGACCATCTTAACGGCAGCAATTGGATCAGGGCATCGTACGATATTGCGTTCAATTTCATCGAAGTCGACGGTTTGCGCCGAAATAGCGCCAACTGATTTGGTATAACTGCGCACGGATATACCCAGTTTGCACAATACTTTTTTTGCGATCGCACCGGCGGCAACGCGGGAGACTGTTTCTCGGCCAGATGATCGCCCGCCCCCCCGATAATCTCGGATTCCGTATTTATGATGAAACGTAAAATCTGCGTGCCCGGGGCGAAACACGTCTTTGATCGTGGTGTAATCTTTGCTTTGTTGATTTTTGTTATAAATGACCAATGCGATCGGGGCGCCTGTAGTAAGACCCTCAAATACCCCCGATAAAATTTCAACCTGATCGGCTTCGTTTCGCGGTGTTGTAACGCTGCTTTGACCAGGGCGTCGTCGGTCAAGTTCGATTTGAATATCTTGGGTATCTAGTGGTAACTTCGGTGGTACACCATCAATAACAACCCCCAATCCAACGCCATGGCTTTCCCCAAAGGTTGTAATTTTGAACAATGATCCAAACGAACTTCCCGGCATGACTGTGCTCCTAAGTGGTTTCTTTTCCTCTGGCCATCACAATTTTTCCGGTTCGAACAATTTCGATGATGCCATATTCTTCAAGCACGACCATCATAGCATCTAATTTTTCGGTGCTTCCAGTTGCCTGGATAATGATCGAATCTTGACTCATATCAACGGTAACGGCTTTAAAATGTTGGACAACTTGTAATATTTCGGAACGATTTTGAGTGCCAATTGCCACTTTAATTAACGCGAGTTCTTTTTGCACAGCACTATGATCTCGATGTTCTGTCGCGTGAACCACATCGACTAATTTACTGGCTTGCTTAACGATTTGATCCAAAATGGCAGGATTACCCTGGGCGGTGATTGTCATTCGAGAAAATCGACCATCTAAGGTTGGAGATACAACAAGTGATTCAATATTGAATCCGCGTCGGGAAAAAATCAGTGAAATACGAAGCAAAACACCGGGTTTGTTGGCAACCAACAAACTAATCGTGTGGACATTATCTCGAACAACGGGTACTGCCTCGATACTCATTCTAGGTACTTCCTTTCGGTTTTTCGAGTTTTTCTTTTGGTGGGTCAATAATCATGTCTTCTGCAGCGCCGCCCGCCGGAATCATCGGAAATACATTATCTTCTTTGATCACTTCTGCATGAATGAGGCAAGGACCATCTTGATAAGCGAGTGCTTTTGCAAGTACTTTTCGAACATCTGCGGCACGCTTGATGCGGAAGCCTTTGATGCCATATGCCTCAGCTAGTTTTACAAAATCTGGGTTTCCTTCTAAATCGACGCCGGATAACCGGTCGTCGTAGAATAACTGCTGCCACTGCCGAACCATTCCAAGGTATTTGTTGTCGATAACCACAATTTTTACTGGAAGTTTGTGAATGGCCACCGTTGACAGTTCAAACGCCGTCATTTGGAACCCGCCATCGCCAACAATCGCGATCACAGTTCGGTTGGGTTGACCAAATTGGGCGCCGATAGCAGCGGGAAACCCGTAGCCCATTGTGCCGGCACCGCCAGAGCTAATCCAGGTGTTCG
>JACCDX010124579.1_pt1 | contig 11825 bp, 19 predicted proteins | sample 7449681 | NCBI WGS metagenome assembly JACCDX01 (sample SAMN15323450, study PRJNA562643) | freshwater metagenome | isolation source: river surface water | place: USA:Blue River Watershed | collected 2017-08-18 | reverse complement strand
ATCGATACTAATTAAAAAGCCGGTTGTTTCTGTGATTTTTTGAATCAACAATTCATAGATGCAATCGGCTATTTCACCTTCTATTTCATACCCATAATCTGGATTGTTTATTGCATCACCCAAATTTCGTTCCTCACCCCCAATCATTAATAAAGTAACGGTTCCATTTTTTACATCAGGCTTTATTTTAATGAATATTTCACCAATATCATCATCTATTTCGTAATCAACGACATCAAAATCGAAGTTATATCCACCACAAGAATCAATAGTATAGTTTTTTTGGTTTAATAACTCAATTGCCTTATATTTTGCCTCATCACCACCATGCCACTTTCTCAACATTCTATAAACATCGTTTCTACTTATCATAAATCCTCCGAACACTAAACCAATATTAGTAAATCCAAAAAGTTTGAAAAACAAGTCATCAGCCTTTGGTCCGTTTTTGTACCAATATTTAAAAAACATTTTTTGAGCTTGGTCGTAAACGCTCAATCTTTCTTGTTGTTGTTCAGAGATAATAAACTTCATATTGATAAATATAATAAAAATTACTATTTTTGGGTATGGCTCATCCTTTACAACATTCTAAATCATCAGTTAAAAAGTGGGGTGGTAAAGTTGAAGATTACATCGAGATTCACAATTGGTTTGATGAAACCAAGTCGTGGATTGGTAGTTCTTATCACAGAATGATGAGACATCACTCCGAAGGTATTTTTGAATGTGAAAAGAAGTTCGGTATGTCATTTGAAAATAGTGATGGTAGAACCGTATATACTCGTTATGTAGGAGAACAACATGTGAAGGAGGATTGTTACAATTACATCCCTTCGGCCCGTGAATGGGTACAAGCGATTGAGTCAAAAGAAAAACCAATGTGGATGATTAGAACTTTGGACTTAAATCTAGATTAGAATATTTATTGGTATGAGAACATTAGAATTGACTGACGAACAAAAGAAAACACTTAAATTATTTTCGTATTATTGTGGTAGTTACGGAGCTAAAACAGCAACATTAACTATATATCTTGCTGAAGGTGGTAGTGTTGATTGGCAAGATGATTATTGGTATTCTGAAACAAATACCCGAATTGAGACTTATGATAAAATTAACAGTCTGATTGATTATATTTTTAATGAAACAGACATGATGGATTATTATGATTACGATAGTTCGGGTACATTACAATTTGAAATTGATGTTAATGAGCGTAAAATGATTATTCAAGGTTGGCACAGAGAGTTTTCAACCGATGATTCTTATAAAGAATGGAATGATGAGGATGATGATTTTGGCGATTTAAAGGATGATTTTAACAGATTCTTTGAACAAATGGGTGATGAGACAGGTAAATTAAGTTTTGATGGTAGTGGTGATTCAGGTCAATTACATGATAATATTGAGTTATCTAGTGGGCAATCAATGGATATACCATCATTTATTGAGGAATGGTGTTATGACATGTTGGGGTACCATTTTGGTGGTTGGGAGATTAATGAGGGGTCTCAGGGGTCATTTTATTTTTACCCATCAAGAAAATTAATAGAACTTCAATTTGAACAAAACATTGAAGAGGAGGAAAGTGACGGTACTGTAGGTTATGTGGAGTTTTAGTCATCCTTTTTCTTACTACTTGAAATTCTCCATTGATACTGTCTGAGCAATATATTATCACCTACTTTTTTTTCTATGTCCTCTAAGAAATTTTCACCGCCAAAACCATATTTTGCTTTATAAATTTCATTATAGTTTTTATGACCACCAAGATATATTGTTAATACAGGTTTTGGGTAATCGGAATCCCACGACATTCCAGCGTCAAACTCAGGATTTATTTCTTTAACCGCTTCTTGTACTTTTTTCTCAATATCATCCAAAAATTCATAATTTTTTGGCAAAAAAGCCGTCTTATATTCTAATTCACCAAAAAATTTTCCCGCATCCACTAATCTTTTTTCCAAAGCATTCATCGGGGTGATGAAAGCCGGTTGATTTGGCCTTCTTTTTCTAACTAATTTTTCCGCATAAGATTCGTCATACTTTGGGCTATTTTCATCAATCTTTTCCACATCAACACGTGCAATCAAATACTTCCTACCGTGATGTTCTTCCACGCTTATATCAATATCCGCAAAATCAGTAGTTGTACTGATATAAGATATTATGGTTTTGTCAAATTTATTCATCATAATATAAATATCATTAAAAAAGAAACCCCCACATTAAGTGAGGGTTCAAAGATAAGATAATTTAAGTTATTTCAAAAACTTCATTTTATAAAGGGTTGAATAAAGTAATGTCTGAACTTCATCAATTTGATTTTGGATGTATGATTCCTTAATTGACTTTCTATTTTTCTCTATGACTAAATCAATTTTTTCAAGGTAGGATATAACTTGTTCTCCACTTTTGTAATCTTCGATTTTACCACTACTGTATCCTTTAATAATCCCGTGTTTACCTTGATAACTTTCTACCAATCCGTCAATCAAATCACCAATCTCATCATAATATCCTCCGAGGGCACTGTGTTCGGCAAATGATGATTGTGAATCTGTTTGTAAGTGAAATATATGGACTTGGTTTCTTGAATGAAGTAACGTTGATACTATTTCTGTTAACCCTCCTGCTTTTTTTTCAGGTTCTTCTTGTTCTGATAACAACCCTCTTCTTTTAACTTCTTCGAAAAGTTGTTGTTTCAATTTATTTTCGTTTTTCATTATTACGTTTTTAGATAAATATCACCGTTTTTCTAATTTCAATGCAACATTACCTTCAATTGAAAATAATCTTACGTGACTCTTGAAAAATTTATACACATAATGTCGTATAATCTTATCGGTTAAAAATACTAATGACGGTCTGTCGTAATAAAATCCTTTAAACTTATGGTAGGTGGCAACAATTTTGTCGGTGTCGTCTTTCTCGTAATAATCTAAAAAAACTTCAATTTTTTCACCTTTGGGTAGAGGAACTACAATAGGATTTTTACTGTGAATTTTCAGAATTGTCTCCATCGGATAAAGTTAGGTATCTTCTTTCAAATGCGTTTATATTGTCTAAACCTACTTCATTAATTCGGTCTAACACATCATCTAAAAAAATATTACTTTTAACGAAGTTATCAATATCTTCGGTTAACTTTTTACCAATTAATTCTGGATAATTAAAATAAACATCAGATATGTCAAAGACTTGGAATACAAGCTTTAACCTTTGGAGCATTTTTTCAACCTTTTCTTTAGTCTCATCATCAACCAAAATAATGTCATGCACAACATCATAGTCATCTATGATGCTCTCATTTGGAACTCTGTTTGACAAATCAGCAGTCCATTTTTTTTCCTCCTCGGTCATCTTTTGATACAGTAGTTTGTCCAATGATTCGATTCCCAACTCATACTGTATCTTAACCAACTTCAAACTTTTGGTTTCCATATTATTTTGTCATTTACCTATGACCAAATCATCATAGCTTAATTTATCCATACCACCGGACTCGTTGTCATTATCAACGAATTCGTCGTACATATAATTCTTAACAACCGCTATTATACTTTGTTCACATTGGGCGATTTTACTTTCCTCCCAATCTTCCAATTGCTCATTGTCTTCCATAGACTCCCACATTTTATACGCCAAGGTTGCAATGGTAAACAATTGCTTTTTAGCCATAGAATCCTCACCTTGATGATTCTCCTTAACTACGTTTACTAACCTATCTAATTGCTCCTGTGTAACTAAAATGTTTTTCATATTGTTCTTTTACTATAAATATAAAAAAAAGGAGATTTCTCTCCTTTTTTAGGCCCGATTTACCGGTCCACCACTTAATTTTCACAAAATTAAGAAACACTCACTTCTGTTTAACCTCAATGTCTTTGATATTAATCGTTTTATTCAACGTATCGTAATCAGCCCTAATTTCAATCTCTTGTTTTTTCTCGGTTGTGGTTTCAGGTTTTGCTTGGGTAACGGTATCAAATATAGTCTTTATCTGTACCACAAACAACACAAACAACGCAGCTCCTGCAAAGATTATCAATTTGATAAATCGTTTCCAATGTTTGGTGATGATATAAACGGCAATCCCTGTTGCCAGTAACCATCCTAATGTATCAGCACTTACTATCATTTTGTTACGAGTGCTTCAATTTTACTTTTAACAATATCTGTGACTTCAATAGTATTAAGCGAAGTGGTAATAAGTGAATCAACCAAAATTCGATTCGGAATATGTACCAAGAACTCAACTCCATTGAAGAATGTTAGGTCTGTTTTCAACTCGATACTACTTTGAATCATTCTCAGGAACAACTTGAATTGAGTTGCGTCGATGAAACACTCGTTAAGTATTGTACCGAACTTTTCGTTCTGAATTTTGATTGTGTGGGTTATTGTGGTCATCAGTAATAATTTTTACAAAGATAGTTAAAAAACTTAATCCTCCAACTTTTTTTCTCTTTCTAAATCTTTTTCTTTTAGTTTTTGTTTCTTTTCGTAACTTTTGTTTCTACGTCCCAAAACTATCGTACATTTAATACTACCTCTATCATTAGTAAAGAAACTGAAAGGTACTATTGTCAAACCTTTTGTTAATTCTTTTTCCAATTTTGTTAATTCATGTTTTTTTAACAAAAGTTTTTTATCTCTGTTAGGTTCTTCAGTATTATTTATTATGACATTTTTAACAAAAAGTTCCCCGTCTTTGAAATAGCAATATCCATCAATAAACGAAAAATGTCTTTTCTTTATTTCCTTCACCTCAATTCCTTTAAGGACTATTCCCGCATCGTAGGTCTCGATGAAGTCATATTCAAACTTAATTTTCTGTAATTTTACTTCAAAGTTCTTCATAATGTTACAAATATAGTATAAAAAAACCCTAACAGTTTTTTTTTTCAAAAAAATGTTAGGGTTAAATATCACCAACGATAAAGAAAGGGTTGTTGGGCTTTTGTGAAAATAAATATAATAAAAAATTCAAAAAGTCAAATTTTTTAAATATTTTTTTGTATATTTATGATTATGACTGTGAATATAAATAATCATAAATTCAATGTTAAATCTGTTTTTACATCAAAACATACTCAAAATGGTATGATGGGTAAAAAGTTTAACAAAGATTTTAATGGTATGTTATTCTTAATGGATGATACCGAACATTGTTTTTGGATGAAAAATTGTATCATTAATTTAGATATCATATTCATTAGTGGTAATGAAATAACTAAAATATACCACAACTGTCCTCCGTGTAATTCAGATGATTGTGAAAATTATTGTGCAGGTGGTGATATTATTTTGGAAATTGCCGGTGGTACTTGTAAAAGAAAGAATATCTCCGAAGGTGACTACATAGAGTTTTAAGACCCTGATATCTTTTCTTTAAGCAACTTAACAAACTCGTTCTGTATCATTTTGGTAAACTTAACATAAGGACTGTCATCCTTATCTGGGTCATACTTATACTTACCTTTTGGTGGTCTGTTACTTCTACCCAAATAAACTAAACCTGAAATATTTGTGATACATTTGTGTCCACCTGAATTAGCCTGAATTAAATCCCAAGCGTTAACCGTAACATTATCTAACATTTCTCTATGTTCTTCGGGTAATTCACTAAATGGTGTTTCCATCATCTCACCAATGTGAATTAATTCCTCCCTACCATTATCTTTTGTTTTGTAGTTCTTACCATACAGTGCCGCAAAATCTTTGAATGTAAATCCTACTGACTCAGCTCCGAATCCTTTTGTATCTTCGGAAATCCACTTAATGGTTGATACAGGTATTTCTCTTTCCTTTAACTGACTTTCCCATTTAGCCAAAACCTCTTGGGCTATATCACCTAAATTAACTCCTTTAAGTTCTCTATCCTTTTTAAATGGGTTACAAGATGCCTGAACCAATCCCATTGGCCAAGCAATAACCAAAAAGTCAGCTTCAGGATTGTTCTTAAATGGTGTATATCTATCATAAGAACCAGGCTTCATCATACTACCACCACCATACTGAACAATGATATTATCCTCAATTTTAACATTGGGAGAATCTTTCATTTGTTGGAAGTATAGTTCTTTGTTTTTCTCTAACTCAGGTACCTTTGCATACCCTTTTTCAACCATAATTCTTTTAATGTTTTGAAGTATACTCATTATAGATGGTTGACATACCATAACAAGTTCTTCCAAAAATCCTGGTTTGTTTTTAAATGCGAGTAACAGTTTATTTGTTACGAGACCTAAAAGGGTTTTGTTTCTTTTTAATGACTCATTCTTATCTAATCTAAAAGCGTAATTAATAACATCATCAACTGAAATGTTTTGAGACGCAAAATTAGCCGAGTCCACAGTTGATATCAATAATATATCTTCGTTTGGAAATACCTCTTTTGGAGATACTATCTGTGATATCGTTTCAACATTTGAGCGTGATTGTCTGAATGATGTTGATTTGGTATCTTCGGCACCTGCTTGTCTATCATGGTGGTCAGTGTGAATAACGAACATTGGCTTACCGTGAGCAAAGTCAACAAGTACCGGCATCGTATCACCTTTGGCATCGTTCTTTTTAACAGAGAATTCTTTATCACCATACTGGATAACATGAGCATCAACTACTTTGATACCGTGTTGTTCCAAATAGTTTTTCATCGCAATTGCGGTGGTTACACCATCTAAATCTTGGTGAAAATATATTTCAGCTTTTGGGTATCTTTTAGCAAGATTATTTATCTCCCTAATACCACTTTCTTTTATTAGTTTTTTCATGTAAATAACACACTTAAAAAGTCATCAGACTGACTCGGTTTAGGAGCTTTTGGAGTGCTATCGGCAGGTGTCTCAAACCAAGATTGTTCAGGTGATTGTTCAGGCGCGGTTTCATCCGCAAGTGCCATGTCCTGATTCCAATTGTTTTGGGCTTCCTTAGTATTATTATATTCCGCAATTTTAGAATCTAAATTCTCCACTTTTGTTTCCAATTCATCAGGTCCAACAAAGTTACCAATACCTAAAAAATCCAACAAACCTAAATACCATCTAGTTCTTCTCATTAATCCTCTAGTACCTCTATTACCCCATAATCTACCAATACCTCCCGAAAAACCAGCCTTTCCTGTAAAATCTCTGAAACCTCTAAATTGTCCTGATTGTTTTAGAGCATTTTTTAATTGTTTTGCCTCAGCTTTTGTCAATGGATTTTTAGCACCTTTAGCGGTTAATTTTATCGCGGTTTGTGTTGCGGTACTCATTTGTTTACCCGCATCTTTAAATAACTTTATATAATCCTCAACACCTTTAACCATACCTGGCCCAATACCTGGTACTTTTTTAACTCCTTTAGCCAAAGGTTCTAAAGCTTTTGGTCCCCATTTATTAACTTTGGTTAATAACCCTGCTAATGGTCCACCGGCCTTGGCTATCTGTGCCATTTTTGCAGCATCACCTGCTAAAGAGGCCGCCTTAAATGCTTTGGCTGAAGTACCTCCCATTTTAAATAAACCTATCACAGGTTTGGCGACCAAATCACCAACATATGGTATTACTGAAATCCAAGATAATAGAGCGAATAGTTTATCACCTTGTCTCCAATAACTAACACCATTTATTAAATCAACCACACCTGTCGGGTCGAATATACCTAAAATATCTCCCACGGTATTGTACCATTTAGCCTCTGATATCAACATTGCTTTATCAGGATAAGTTTGTCTTAACATCTCTAAAACAAATTTCTTATCTTTACCAGATAGTTTTTCCCACTTTTCTTGTATTACTTTATATTGTTCTTCTTTATAAATCTGAATCATTTTTTCTTGTAATTCAGATTCATTTAGTATTTCTGCCATAGGATTTTTTTATTATAAATATCGAAAAAATAAAAAAGGGACACTAAACTGTCCCTTCTTCAAATTCTATTTTTTGTTGTTTCTTTTTATCAACAAACGATTGTATTCTCTCCCGAGCAATTTCGGCGTAATTTGGTGATAACTCAATTCCAATCCATCTACGGTCGAGTATCTCTGCCGCCACACAACTTGTTCCACTTCCATTGAAGGGGTCTAAAACAATATCATTTTTGTAAGACAAAATCTTTATTGCTTTGGACGGTATGTCCATTGAGAATGTTGCCTTGGTCATAGGTCTCGAATCATTGAGATACTTCCACTGACCGAACACGAGTTCCATAAACTCTTTCTTGTCCTGTTCGGTATATAACATCTTTGTCTTACCTTCCTCCGTGGTTATTGGTTGTCCTTCCCATTGTGGTGTACCTTTAACTTTCTTAATATGTTGTTTCTTATAAGCAAGTATCACACATTCTTTTGGGTTATAGATATACGGACTTGAAGGACTCATCCAACTACCCCAAGCAGTTGTCTTACTGCGATGTGGACTATCCTCCTCAAGGTCAACAATACCGAAGAATTTAAAACCAATTTGTTTCATAACCTGATAAACCTCAGAGACCAAAAATATACGTCCGCCCTTTTCTTGGCGGTTAATCTCATAAGGAATATTCAAAGCAATACGACCATCATCTTTCAAAACTCTGAAAGCCTGAGTCAACCAATTACGGGTGAATTCCAAATATTGTTCTATCTCCATATCATCATCGTGAACATCATACTTAATGTTTACTCCATATGGTGGTGATGTAACAATTAAATCAACAAATGAATCGGGCATTTCTTTCATTACCTCAGTACAATCACCATTGATTACTCTATTTATGTAATTTTCAATCATTTCTTTTCTAAGTTTTGAATTTTTCTATCGAGATACCAAAGTGCTTTTTTCAGGTCTTGGAGTTCTTTGTCAGAATCTTTTTTACCTGCTCTTGCAACGTATTTTACAACATTAAACAAATAAGCATCCATATCAAGCCCCCAAGCTTCGCAAACTTTAACAACTTCATAAACACTTTCCTCACCTCCGTAATGCTCAGGGTGATTTACCATTTCTTTATTTTTCATATTAATATTTTTAACAAGTTTGCCAGTGTGCTCTTGTATTCATTTACACCATATGTAGCTTTAGCCTCTAACTTACTTGTCCGTGTTGACAAAATAATCTTTACCGTATTTACTCTCTTCAATATAACCTTCAGATATCAATATGTCAATCTCCATCTTTGTTTCTTGTAATGTTTTTCTAAGAATGTGTTGACTGATATAGGTTATGTGTGTAGGTCTTTTTAAAAGCCTTTTAATCTTCTCTATATTCACTGAGGAGTTGGTTGGACATATCAGCTTTGTATTTTTTCGCGATTTCATCTATGTTTTTCATGCTAACATTTGAGTACATGTTCTGCAAAGTTAAGTCAAGTTCTTCAGCCATGTCTAAAGAATCACAAATAACTTTAGCTATTTCATATGGATTAGCATTTGATGATGGTCTTCTGTCCTCCAAATATCCTTTCCATTCTTTTGCAGTATCTCTTGGAACTCTAATTGACGCTCCTCTATCACTTATACCCCAACTAAATCTATCAATTGATTGTGTCTCATATTTACCAGTCAATCTCAAGTGATTGTCAGAGCCGTACACTTCGATATGTGATTTATGTCTTGATTCAAAAGCTTTGAAAATAGATTCAAAATATCCATTTCCACCTTCATCTCTCATCTTTTTATTTGAGAAATTAGTGTGTAGACCTGAACCATTCCATTCTCCAAAAACTAATGGTTTTGGATGATATTCAATCTCATAACCAAATTGCTCTGATAATTTATTTAAAAAATATCTTGACATCCATAAGTCATCACAGGCAGTTTTTTTACCTTGTGAAAACACCTGAAACTCCCATTGACCAATTGCAACTTCCGCGTTTATACCAGTTATAGTGATTCCCATATTGAGACACATATCATAGTGAGCATCAACCAAATCTCTACCTCTAACCTTTGACCCGACTCCACAATAATACCTTCCTTGTGGCTCTGTATCATCACCCATACCTAAAATTCTTTTACTTGATTGAGAGCGGATAAAATATTCTTGCTCAAACCCAAACCAAATATTCATATCCTCATTACCTAATTTTACACGTTGATTACTTTCATGTGGGGTACCATCAGGATTCATAACTTCACAGAAAACATAAATTACAGGATATTGTTTTGCCTCATTTGAGAAATACAATTTAACAGGTTTTAATATACAATCTGAACTAGACCCTTCGGCTTGATTAGTTGATGACCCATCAAAATTCCATTCAGGTATTTCATCCAAAGTAATATGAGTGGAATCTGTTTTTAGTGTTTTAACTTTACTCCTTAAATTTGGTTCGGGTTCATATCCATCCAACCAAACATACTCTAATTTGATTATCATTTTGTTTTTATTTTATAATAATGATTATTTTCTTCTATAATATCGTTTTCTTTTAACTCAGATAGGATGTCAATACATTCAGTTTTATTCATTTTAATTATATGTTTACATATATAATCAAAATGAAGCGGTGTTCTTAACTTTGACAAAAGTTTATTAATTACTTGAGTGTTTTTCATCAATTAGTAGCCTAATTTTATCTTCTGATAAACCTTGCTCAAAGAGCTTATAAATTTCAGTTGCCGTATTATCCATAAATAATATAGAATCTGCCAAAAATAATCTTTTTAATGAATCCCCATTCTTTAATGTGTTATAAATTGTTTCAGATGAAACAAATCTTTTACTGAACCCCATTTGTTATAAGTTTTTTTTCTTTTTCTAACCTTTCAATTTTTGCACTTTGATTAATCAAAGATACGATTTTTCTCTTTGCCACCGGCATTAATGTTTCATCAATAGGAAATTTTTGTGTGGACAAAATTTCAAAGACTGGTAAGTTTTTTTCTTTCTTCGTCTTATATGTTTGTGAAAATTTAGAGATTAGTTGGATGATTGTCAAATCTTCTCCGTCTCCTTCGTAAATTAATTTAACTTTAGTTTTTGTTTGGTTAAATGAATTTTTAACTTTCCTTATATCATATCTCCATATATAAATTTTACTGTCGTCCTTGTGGTAAAAAAATCCAGACTTTAATTTTAAATTATTTCTGTTTCTTTTTATGTTTACGGTTAACGAGTCATAGACCAAAGTCCAAATCGCTTTAACAATGTTGAAATAATCAAACATCTTTGGTTGAACATTTTTTAATATTTTTTTAAACTCCTCCTTTTCTTCATCGGTCATATTTGGAATGTCCCCCATAGTTAAATCAGTCAAAATCAATTCATCATCATAAGATAAAAACTTTTTCTTTGTTCTTAAAATTTTGTTTTGAGATATGATAGTTTGAATACTACCCAAGTGGACTGAAACCTCAATAAACATCGGATACAATCTTATTTCCTCTAAATACACGTTTAGTTTTTGGAAATAAGCCATTAACTTATAATCTTTTTGCTCAGCGTCGATTGTTCCGGTGATAATCCAATCCGGGTCCATAATGAATTTTATTTTCTGAGTGTTGCCCATATCACATAAAATATAGACAATAAAAATGATAAAAAAAAGATTTACTGAATTCTCATTATATAGTAATACCCCCCACCAATATTTTCAGTATCATAACTTCCATCATATGAAGCCAAAATACCATATCCATCACTAGCAACAAGACCTTCAGCAAGTGAGTCCATATCAACATATTCACTAATATCCATACCAAATTCAGATAAAGAATCTTTTGGGTTATCCATTTTTTCGGATACCATTTCATCAATTTTTTCTTCAATCATATCCTCAGTTGGTTCACCATTTGATGTCATTTCATCAATTTCTTCTTGTGAGTCATTAATATGTCCTTGTATAATATCTAT
>JACCDX010266185.1_pt1 | contig 11827 bp, 16 predicted proteins | sample 7449681 | NCBI WGS metagenome assembly JACCDX01 (sample SAMN15323450, study PRJNA562643) | freshwater metagenome | isolation source: river surface water | place: USA:Blue River Watershed | collected 2017-08-18 | reverse complement strand
TTCCGTCATCCATAAATGCACGAGCCAACTTCTCAACTACAACTGCTACTGCACTAAGTCCAGCAACTGTCATAGCCTTTGCCACTGAGATACCTGCAATTGCTCCTGCACCAATTACTGCTAGTGCATTTGCTGCAAATACCGCAACGATACGCATAAGAATATTCCAAATGTTTGTGATACTGTTCATGTTTACTCCTCTCTATTTCTAATAGGACTAGTTATAATCCAAAGACCAAGGGTTGCCATAATTCCATAGCCAACGATAGTCTTTGCACTGCCATCTAATACAACCCAGGCAATAAACATTCCAAGAAGAGTCCATGCCTGATCTACTAGATCCTTTAATATATTCTTGATTATTCTTACCATTTTCTTCCTCCTCTTGAACCTGGTGAATTAGCGCCTGAGCCTCCACCAGAACTTCCTCCACCACCCGTACTTCCCCCTGTTGATCCACCTGTTGCCACTGCTGCTGCATTAATTGCTGCTCCTGCTGCTACAACTGTTGCCACAACCATGTCTGTCGCTTCTTCTCTTTCTGCTTCTGTCATATCAGCACCAATACTTCCAAGTGCTGCAAGTGCTGCTCCTGGGTCTGTAAATGCTGCTTGCAATAATGCACCTGGATCCTGAACTAACTCAATATTTGCTGCAACTGCAGCGGTAATCACAAGAGCATTTCCATTCTCATCTGTACGAAGTTCAACTGGTGTTGATGGTGGTAGATCTGCATATGAAACACCAGATGCTTTAACTTCTGCTGCAGACAATGATTCTCCAGGCTTAAGATCTTCTAGTAGTGCTTCAACAAGAACTTCTTTTTGTTCTTCAGTTAATTCTTTTCCTTCTTTTGCTTCTTCAAGTATTTCTTTTAATTCTTCTTCTTTTTCTTGTGCTGCTTCTTCTTCAGCCTTTGCTTCTTCTAATTCTTTTTCTTTTGCTTCAGCCTCTGCTTTAGCATCTTCTTCTGCTTGTCTAGCAGCCTCAGCCTCTGCTTCTGCAGCCTCTGCTTCCGCCTTTGCATTTTCTTCAGCCTGTCGTGCTGCTTCTGCTTCTGCTTCTAATCTTTCAGCCTCTGCCTTAGCCTCTGCTTCTTCTGCTGCTCTAGCCTCTTCTTCAGCCTGGGCTGCTGCTTCTTCTGCAGCAATTCTATCTGCTTCTGCCTGCTGTGCTTCAGCCTCTGCTTGCGCTGCAGCCTCTTCTGCTGCTACCCTATCAGCCTCTGCTTTTTCTGCTGCTGCTTGGGCTGCTAGCGCTGCTGCCTCTGCTTGTGCTGCTGCAGCCTCTGCTGCTCTAGCACTTGCTGCTGCTTCTGCTGCTTGTCTTTCTGCTTCTGCTCTGGCTGCTGCTTGTCTAACTGATTCTTCTGCAGCAAGTGTTGCATCAACCATAGAGTCTGCTGCAGAAACTGATGATCCCATTGCTTCAATTGATTGTGTAACAAGCATAATTGCTGAATCTAATTGAGACTTTGCTGTTTCAACTTGGCCTTGCCAATAAACTACCTGTTGATTTGCTGTATTTAAATTAGCCTGAGCAATTTGCAATTCCTGTTGTGCTGCATTTATTTCTGATTGCAAGGCATTTTTATTTGATTGCAAACCAGATAGAACTGCTTGGGCTGCAGTTAATTGTATTTGTGCTGCAGATAGATTAGACTGTGCAGTTGCAAGAGACTCTGCAAGATTAGTGTTTGCTGGTGCAGGTGTATACGGTGTATATCCAGTTATATCAATATGAGCAGACATATTTGTTGGAGTGCTACCAGAATTTTGTTGTATGTTGCTTGCCTGAAGTTGATTGTTGACCATCTGATTTACTTGAACATTTCCAGTTCCTACTTGACCAACTGATGTTACATCTGCTTTCCATGATCCATCAATAGGATTTACATCAGCATTAAAGGTAATGTTTGTTAGTTGACCTGATCTAGTTCCATATGGGCGAACCATCCATTCAACCAAAAGACTGTCAATACTGGTAGAGTATCTTAAGTAAGTATCTGAATCCACATTCCACCAGTCACGGAAGTTAATATAAACTGCGGGAGCATTTCCACCCCAACCTTGAAGTTGTCCAAAGGATATCAAACCATTTGTAGCAACATAGACATCTGTATATGTTTGATCTCCAAGTCTGAGAGCATAAGGAAGTTCCATTCTAAAAGCCCAGTCATCATCTTTAGGAAGATCTGTGGTTTGTGGATTACCAGCATTTTCTAATCTGATCTGGTTTTGAACTAGCGTAACATCTTCTTGACGAGCAAGAACTGTAGCGCTATCAGAGGCAACAACTACAGTCTGGCTATCGATTTGAGCATTAAGAACTGTCATACTATCTGTCAAAGATAGGACTGTTGATGACTCTGAAGCAACTACTTGTGCCATTGCTGTTTGAGTTTCTACAGCCTGTGCAAGGGAATTCTGGGCAGAGTTAACATTATTGACAGCCACAGTAGCACTATCTACTACTGTTTGAGCCTGTACTATAGAGGTCTGAGCCTGTGTGATAGTGGCTGTAATGGTCTCTGTAGGGCTTGTAATGGCTGTTGCATTGTTTTCTATCTGTGCCGTTGTAGTTTCAGCCTGATATATTGTAGCCTGGGCTACCTCAATTGTGGCTGTGGCACTTTCAATTGTTATTGTAGATCCAGAACTAATTACTACTGTTGATGTATCTGAGTTAGATACCTGTACTGTTATTTCATCAGCATGAGCGATTTCAGCAGGACTAAAGATTAGCCAAATACCAACTAAAAAAGCAACCAACCCACTTTTTAGTAGGATATTTCTGATAGAGGGCCATCCTTTCCAAGATGTTTAATAACCCTATTATATCATTTTTATGCAACAAAAAAGGGAGCCTATTACTAGACTCCCCTAATTGTTGGACTATTAAGAATTACTTCTTAAGAATCTTATTTACAAGAGCAGTCAACGCTGTTAACTGCTTCTTTAGATTTGCAAGTGCAGCATTAACTGACTTTGTAAGTGCTGCAACTGCTGCAGAAGCATTTTCTGCTGCAAGTGTTGCTGCATCTGCTGCCTTTACCGCATCAAGAGCAGCATCTGTTGCTGCGTTAGCAGCCTTTGCTGCATCTTCAGAAGCCTTTGTAGCAGCCTTTGCTGCTTCATTTGAGACAACTGCTGATGCTGTAACTACAACCTGACCTGCTGCTGGAAGAGATGATCCACCAGTTGCTGAGATTGTTACAGTGTTTTCTGTCAATGGCATAAATACCTTGTATGACTTTACAGTTTCTGTATCAGTTGTAATTGATGTTGCTGTAAGAACATCTGATCCTGAACCAAATGCATAGGTTGAAGTAATTCCACCTGTTGCAAATAGGTTAGCATGTGTCTTTCCAGATACTGGAAGACCTGCTGCATCAAGAACCTGTACCTTAATTGTGGCTGCCTCACCTGGAAGGTATGTAGCCTTATCAAATGACAACTTAACTGTTGCTGCTGCTGCTTCTACACGAGTAGAAACTGGAGCAGATACGATTGTTCCTGCTGCATTTCTAACTGTAACTGCAACTCCGCCAGCCTTAACACCTGTAAGTGTAAATACTGCTTCACCATTTACGATTGTTGCTGCTGTACCTGAATCAGATACTGTTGCAACATCGGATGAGTTAGCATAAAGTGTTCCTGCTCCAACTGTTACGCCAGATGCATCCTTAGCAACTGCCTTTACAGTAGTTGCATTTGCACCAACTGCAATAACAGACTTAACTGGAGTAGCAACGATTGTTGCGATATCTCCATAGAATGTTACCTGCTCTGTTGCAAGAACTGTACCTGTAAGTGTTGTAAGAGTAATTGTTCCAACTCCTGCTGTACCGTCAGCAAATACACCAATGTGATTTCCTGTAGGGATTACCAATGCACGACCAAGAGCAGAGATAGTTGTAGCGTTTGTGCCATAACCAATCAAACCTGTTCCTGAAACTGTTGCAAGAATTGATTCAGTTGCTGATCCGCCTGCTGCATTCTTAGGTGTAACAACAATTACTGCTGCTGCATCTGTAGAAGTAGCCTTTGGAGCAAACACAGAATCATCTGCTGTTGCTGTAGTAACTTCACCACGGTTAAGAATTGAAGTTGTTGTTGCTGCAGAAGGTGTAATATCTGCTGCCTTAACTGTTACTGTCCATGCAACTGATGGACCTGTTGCTGGGCGAGTTGTTAGAATACGTGCCTCATATGTACCAGCAACTGATGGAGCAACCAATGAGACTGTAAACTTTGCAGTTACATATCCTGGTGTACCAACTGTTGAGTTAACATCTGCTGAAAGTCCACCTGCTGCAATTGCAACTGTAGAAGTTGTTGTTTCAAGCAGTGAAAGTGTTGCTGACTTGTTTGAGCCTGATGGCTGTGTGAAAATAGCAGATAGCACAGTCGCTGTGTCTGCTGCTGTTTCCGAAATAAATGACAATGTTACTACCGCTGTAGCAGTCTCACCAGCGGTGATTGTGTCTGTAGCAGAATCAATCGTTAGCGTTGGTGCGATTACAGCAGCACTTGTCGGAAGCGCTGACATAACGCCAAAGGTCATCGCTGCAGCAAGACCTAGGGCAATTTTCTTGAATGAATTCATCTTTCTCCTTGTTTTTTATAATAAATTGAATTTATCTAGGAAATCACGAACATCGTCCGTCATCTCCCTAGAATCTAATTCTATCATACTTCTCTTCTTCTGGGCAAGTTGAGCAGCAGAAGCAGACCAAGTATGTACCTCAATAACTGTATTAGTAGTCTTTGGAGTATGTGATATAGCACCAAATACCGCTCCAGATACAGCATCCGCTAAGTCTTTAGATTTCTTGCGGGGGTGATCAACACGATTCCCCTTCATAATCTTTAACTCAGACATTTCCTCTAACAATAATGGAATCATAGGAAGTGCTACACGCTCTTCATAAATCATCATTGCTAAATCTTCATAGTGTTTCTTAGCAACAGAAACAGTTTCAGTTCTCATACCAACAGCCTGCAACTCATTCTGAATATCAAATGACTGCCATCGGTCAAAAGAAACCATTCCTATATTAAATCCCTGTCTCCGCAAATTCATAATCCATTGCTTTACTTCCGAAAGGTTAACTGGACCTTCAGACTTTGGCTCCCACCAAGCAACGGCATCGACCACAACCATTGGGGCTACCTGCTCATAGTCTTTAATAACTTGAATATTAACCCATTTATCTACATGTGCAATTGCGATGGCACACTTGTCATGCTTTTGTGCAAGGTCAGCATGCAAATAATAAATCTTATCTGGATCTGGTTTAAATGACTCGTCAAACCTTCTAAACTGGTCTAATGGATTTCTAAGTGTCATTACCTTTTCTAGTTTTGTTTTATCTTTAAAGAAAGCATCTGACGCATATGTTGGCATACATGCAAAGCGCATCATTGCATCACCAAGATCTGTATAAAATGCAATCTTAAAATCATCAATCTTACGGGTTGGGTTTACTTCCCATGTAGGTCTTTTAAATGCTAGAACTTTTGGTATTTTGTATGAGATGATGGTGTCTTCATCCCACGAAATTTCAAACTGATTTCCTGGGTCATCATGTGGAAGGTCTTCATTGATAATAAACTTATGCTTACGCTCTATTGTTTCTTTTTCTGCAATAACGGACTCATATCTTTGTGAGATAAAGTCGCCTTGATATCTAGGGAACGATAGCAATGCAACCTTACCAAGATCAGGGAAACGAGAATCTACCGTACCACGAAATGCTTTGTAAATATTTTCAGCAGTCTTACCCTGCTCATTACCAGTACCAACTTCAGATGCAAAACCAGAAATCTCATCAAGAACTGCCATGAACAAGTTCAAACCCTCATGTGATTCACGTTCTGAGTGACCAGAGTAAACTGTTACAGACTTATCAAAATCAATTGAGTCTGCCTTTGGGTTATACTTTCCCGCAAACCATGGTGATCTTTCAATTTTAGATTTAAAACCTTTAAAGAAAACATTCTTAGCCTGTTGAGCGTTAATAGCAACGTTAATAATATCAATAGCATCTCCCGCAGGCTTGCCATAGTAAACTGCTGGATCCTTTAAACATAGCAACTTATAAACTACATATGCACATGCTACTGTAGATACAAAGTCCTTACCGCTACCCTTGCCAAGTTGCAAGATGATTTCATTCTTTGTAAACTTTTTATAGTATGCTTCTCCAGCAGTATCTCCCAGCAAAGTCTGCAGGTCTTCCTTCTTGTATATCTGGCTCATTGCTTCTACAATTTGATACTGAATATCAGATAGTGGTGGCTGCCCAAGATAGTCTGGAGACTCTACAAATGTTTTTGCATCTACAGGGGTTTCTATAAAGTGATTTTCTTTAAGTACCTCAAGAAAATCATTGAACATCGTGGACAACTGTAATCACTTCTCCTTCTCTTGCAACAGCAGAAAGTCTTTGCATGATTAGGTCACGAATCTCTGGATGCTCAGAAGCAATATCTCTTAAAATTCCAACCAGAACTTCTTGTCTGCGTTCAATTTCAACCATCTCTTCGGCAAGTTCCTTGTTCTCAAGAAGCCCAGCCTTTTGCAGCATGTCAATGCGCTTTGACTCAATATCCATAACAAGTTTAATTGCAGCAGTCTTTGCACTAAGATTATTAGTCATACTTGCTTCATCAATAACTTCATAAGACTTTGAAATAAGTTTTGTGTAGTGTGTATCTGCTCCTACAAGTGCTTCTTTTGCTCTAGCACGAATTGCAGAATTATCAGAAGCCATGGCTTTCCACTCATTGATAAGTGTGACAACACGGGTTCGTGGAATATCTAGTTCTTTTGAAATTACAGTTGGATCATTGCCTTTTAGGTACTCACTTACAACAGTGTTAACCTGGTCAAGATGCTTGACTAAATCTTCTTCAGTTGACATGCGACAAAACCTTAGAAACTTTAAACAAAATAAGATATCCAATTAAATCATCTATATCATTGTCTCCATAAAACTCAGAGCCCCTAGATATTCTAGAAAGTTTATCATCTATTCTAATCTTTATTTGTTCATCAGTGTTTGCTTTTGAAAAAATTCTAATTGGATCTAAGGCTGAATCACCGTAAGATTTATTTTTTTCTATGAGCATCTCTTTAATCTCATCACATATGTTGCTGATTGCATACTGTGTTTGAACGCTCATTCTTCATCCTCCCAATCAAATACTTCTGGCAAACCTCTTAGCGCTGTTACAACATAGGTTAATCCTACGGCACCAGCAACTGCCAAACCAATAACTACCTTTTGCAATTTATTCATCGTCTTGACTTCCTTAGTCCAAACTTAGCAAGGTAAACATAGACAGTCTCTACGCTTGCGCCACACTCTTTAGCAATATCTTCTGGACTCTTCTTGTCCATTAAGTACCGCTTGCGTAGCCAAACTTCGCTTGTATATAGTTTACCAGCCATAGTATTATTTGTCAACCCCTATTGCTTTTGTCCAGTTGCTCAGGGCCCAGTGACCAATGCCACAGGCATCAGCAACATCGTTGTCTTCAATCTGTCTATCATAAATAGTATTGATAAACCGAATTGTTCTTTCTTTTCTTAGATTTCTTTCATATGATTTGTACCAAGATACAGACTTGCCAGGGTTTTGAGACCTGATGACTAACTGCTCTTCTTTAGAAATCTTTTTATTCCCAATAAAATTTTGCCAGGTTATTGGGGAAACCTTTCCAACAATCTCAGTTCCAGTTTGTCCTGCTGCACCTAGAATAGCCCCTTGAACCAACGCTAAGTCTGCAGCAGTCTTAGGACTATTCATAAACACTGTATGCTCAATTATGATTGCTTTAAACCCACCATAATGATCAAAAACAGCATTTACTCTTTCCCCTGCATTTAAAACCTTTTCGTATATATCGTTGCCATCAAACTGTATCTTTCCTATAAACCCTAGTTCTTTGGTTTTAGTGTTAAACAAAGCAAAAGCAAGGTTATTTGTACTAGCATCTATAGCACAAATAGTATCTGGCATCATGGGTATTCCCCACTTAGTCTTGTTCATATTCTATAAACCCCTTTAACTCTTTTAACATTTTTGATACTTGCTTTGCACTAATATTACAATTTGCACAAAATCCTGAATCGTTATAAATAGATAGAGATGTGTCACAACCGCCTAGACATTTACGAACTTTACCAATTCTTTTTTGTCTTTTGGTTGCTTGATACCTTTCAGCAATTTTTTCTCTTGTAGCCTCTTCTCTACAAATATTGCTGCAGTATACTTGATAACTTACTTTCGGAAAAAAGTATGCTTCACATCTGCTACATAGTTTCACTCAGTTCCTCCAGAGAAGCAATCTTTACCGTACCCGTGCCTGCCTCTTCACACGCTGCCTTTACTGGGCATGTCTTACAAATCTTTGAGTTGCCACGATAATTCTTTGTTGGGAGTGTTTGATCTACCCAAGCCTTACGAACTTCACGCATCCAACTGAATGCACCCTCAACCCACTTACGATAATTATCATTAACCTGTACAGGAATAATCATAAGGTCATGAGTATTTTTGTTCTCATAAATTAATGCACCCTTTGACTTACCAAATATTTTCATATAGATAAGCAACTGAACTAGGTGACCAGTCTTTGGCTTATTTGTTTTCTTCCTGTACTCAAAACCTTCATTCATCATTGTTTTAATTTCACCAAGAATCTCTTCACCTTCCCAATTAAGCATTACGTCTCCGTAACCAAAAATTGGAGGATCATTGTAAATTACTTTGAACTCTGTTGTTACTTCACCCTTATCGTTAACGTATGGAATACCAACACCAGAATCAAGCATTGCTTTTTGAATTCTGTCATGCCCCATGGTTCCAGAACTCATGTTAGCAGCACCATACGCATCTGTATAGTCATCAAAAATAACACCATTAAATGCTAAGAACCAATACCTTGGGCACTGTCCATGCTGATAGGCAATTGTTGATGGAGCAAAAGACTTTTTCTTAGTATGCTTTGGTCCTCTGTCTGCAATATATCCACTCTGGATCTTCTTGACCATTTCTTCTGCATTAAATATTTCGTTCTGTTTTGCCATAGCCTCTTTGTGCTCTGACTCTTTTAGCATAACTTGCTTTAGTAAACTCTTCGTCATTATCATCCTTTGTTTTATATAAGTATAGCAGGTTATCGCATAATGTATTTTAATGCTGATACTAAGTTGTTAACTGCTTCTGCTGCTGTGTAGTAAATGTTTTTCTTTGCACGATTGTTCTTGTCTACATTTGCCATCCAGGTAGCCTTTAGTGCCAACTTTCCAGCGATTGCCTGAAGCCTAACAATCTCGATGCTGGCTACAGGTGCAGGGATGTCTGGCTTAATAATTAACTTAGCAATCATTGTCAATGCTGTTGTTAGTTCTTCATCTTCCATAAACTCGGCTATTTCTGTCAAACCATTAATCATATCTAGCGTTGTATTTTCTGTCATCTTATTCTCCTTCTACTAACTGTTCTAACATATCTAATTCAATTATAGCAAGCCTTACCTTTTGTGTACCCTCGCCTAAAACGATTACCAAGGCTGGGTCCATACTTTTTTTAAGGGCATCGGTAACTGCCTTAGCCCAGACATCTTGATTTAAAGTAAAAGATTTTGAACACTCTTTAAAATCAATAACAAAGTTATTCCAAGAAGCATCACCTTTGGTGTTATTTCTTCCAGAATTTTTATGTTGCTTGGCCCCAAGCCTTTTAGACTCTGATCTTTCACTCATTTTCAAAGTCGCTTTTCTTTTTTTTCTTTGGTTTTAATTCAACCTTGCTTATATGTTTTTGAGTACACATCCAGGTAGTGTCACCTGACTCAGGCCAAAATCTAAAAGATGCAACTTGCTCTTGACATTTTTTACAAAATAACTTACCAGGAAAAACCATGAAGTCTTGATTAGCCATTGGTTAGTTTACTCTTTAAACTTTCTTGTAACTCAAGATCTTCTCTAACACGAGAAATAAAACCATCACGCCCTTGCACCTTAGTGCCATCATCTAACTGATACCAAGCACCAGTTCTATTTACCAAACCTGCTGCCTCTGCTGTATCTACAAGATCACCAATAGAATCGATACCAATGTCATCGCCTCTAAAATAAAAGTCATATTCTCCTGATTGGAATCCTGGAGAAGTTTTAGAAAACTGTAACTCCCAACGAATCTTTCTTCCAATCTTTTCTTCAATCAACTTATCACCAATCTTTATCTTACCTTTGATTGCTTGATTATCCGATTCGGATGAAAACAACTTAATAACAGTAGAAGAATAGAACTTAGTAGCCTGACCACCAGTAGGCTGCTGGCTAGTATACATAGCATTAATATTGTTACGGCTTTGACTAATAAGAACAAAAAGCGTTGGCTTAACTTTATTATTTGCATAGTTAATCATCTTCCAAGCATTGGAAAAGTCACGAGACTCTGCACCAATTTGTTTTGTGTTTTCAAGTTGTTTGAGTTCATCTGAATCCTTTTCAAAATAGATTGCTGGAAGTAATGATGTAATTGAGTCAACAACAACAATGTCAACACCAGCATTAATAAGATTAGTTCCAACATCAACCATCTCATTAATTGTACGAGCCTGTGAGTAAATAAGTTTAGAAGAGTCTACCCCAAGACGTTCTGCCCATGCTTTATCATATGACATTTCTGCATCTATCCATGCACAGATCTTTCCTTCTTTTTGTGCTAGACCTATCATCTGAAGGCACAGAGAAGACTTTGCAGAGGACTTAGAGCCCCAAATAAGTACTTGACGACCATATGGCAGCCCTCCAGATAAAGCACGGTTTAAGCCAAAACTAGGCGTTTCTGCATACTCTGTTGGAGGAACTGAATCTCCAACCATAATAGTTTTACGCAACTTTGGGTTAAGTTGTGCCAGTACTTCTTCCATGCTAAGCATTTATATCCTCCAGTGTTATTGTTCCATCTTTTGTTTTACCAAAACTAAACCTGTATGCCTTGCCTTCTTCTAAATGCATATACGCTTTAGAAAATGCTGTGGGGAATACAGTAATTGAGTGCAAATCTCTTGTAGTATCTGCAAGAGTAAGGGTTGCCATCTTCTTTCCTGCTTTTGTCATTCTTGGTTTAAAAGATACCACAAACATTTCTTCATCCTTAAATGGCAATTGCTTATAACTTAAAAACTTAACCAACGCACTGCTGGAGTTTTTTATTTCATCAGCAGGTATTGCACAAACAATCCTATTGTCACTTGCAAGAATAAGATAACTGCGACCAGTCTCAATAGTCGTACCTTCATCATCAAATATACCGATGCTCCCAGTTTTGTCCAAAATTTCAACTCTTGACCACCCTGTTCCTCGTTTAATAGATTTTACCATGCCCATTAATATAAATGAGCCCTTTTCTTCAAAGTCTTCAATATCATTAATAAACGCATAGTAGTGCGAAGGTATTGTGATATTGAATTCTGGAAGATTTAAATAGTCATATAGATTTTCTTTAATCTCATTATCATTTCTAGGGTTGTCTGGAAATGTTGCAGCACCAATTGATCTTAGTGCTTGAAGTGCACGAGAGTTTACTCCGTTTCCTTTTGTGAAAGTGAATTCTTCAAGTTCTTTGTACGAACGAAATGGTCGTGCTGCAATATATCTTTCTGCAATCGTATCAGAAATGAACTTGATAGCACTGAGTCCAAACCGAATACCTTTACCCTCAATTTTAAAATCTGTATCCGAATCATTAATATGGGGTAGTTTAATCGGAATACCCATTCTTTTCGCTTCAATAAGATATTAT